>Ga0209793_1000297_pt1 | contig 68756 bp, 73 predicted proteins | sample EBPBio122009_DNA_FD_185863 | JGI IMG/M metagenome (GOLD analysis project Ga0209793, IMG submission 185863) | Wastewater treatment Type I Accumulibacter community from EBPR Bioreactor in Madison, WI, USA - Reactor 1_2/2/2009_ DNA (SPAdes) (version 2) | ecosystem: Engineered > Bioreactor > EBPR >... | reverse complement strand
GGGCGCAAAGGTCATGGGGCCGCCGACGCGCTCCCCCATCAAGCTGGCGGCGGCGGACCCATGGCCGGGCCAGCCGAACAGGCAGCCTGAAAACGAAACCAGACGACAACTGCTTTGACAAACACCGGAGGGGGCGCGATCAATCCCGATTGACAATGCAAGCCTTACGGAGCGAGAATCCGGAGCATGTTGCGGTGCGCTCTTTCAGCCCATGCCGTGAAGTCCGTGGAAGCCGCCTGTAACTATCACGGGTACGACGATCAGAGCGGCCAAAATGACGATCACGACGCGCTGCCAAAGTTTTCGGTGCCGCCAGCAGAGAAAGGCAGTGGCGAACAGAACCAGCCCTAGTTCCACCACGCCGATGATACCGCCGTAATAGTTCGGGTCCCAGTAGCTGACCGGACTGCGGAATACCCAGTCCGACACGGGCCAGAATTGGCGGCGAGCATCGTCATGATGGGTGATGAAGTCGGTGGCCGCGTGCAAAAAGCCGGCCCCTGCAAAGGCGGTGAGAATGAGGTGACGTCGCCAGTGTCCAAGAGCAAGAAGCAGGCCCCAGACGAAAAAGCTGTGATCAACGGCAAAGACGGCCTGCCATGAGTGCGAGTAGAAGAGGTCTCCAAAAACTTCATGCTGCGGAATTCCGACCAGGCGTGTCGAAAATAGGACCAACGCAAACATCGGAACATCAGGAGCGAGCCCGCCCAGTATGGCCGCTACCAGAGTGGACGGCACGACGGGCCGCGCAAAGACAGCGGCCCCGATCAGCATATGAGTTGGTGTGTTCATCGCATCAACAGGCCGGAAATGGTTCGGCCTTCTCTTCTTCCGCAATCTGTCGGAGAAGGGAAAGGGGAACCGCACCGCTGAGCACGGTCCGTCCGATCACCAGACCTGGGGTGCCGATGAACCCGAAGAGATCGGCAAGTGCGCGTGTTCGGTCGAGTTCGGCCTGGACCCCGGCGGAGGACATGTCGATTAAGAGCTGCTCGACATCCAGATCAAGGGACTCCGCAACACGACGTACCGAGGCCTCTTCGGCAACCATCGGTGTCCGCATGAAGCGGCGGCGAAGCTCCTGTTGCTTGCCCTGACGTGCGGCGGCAACGGATGCCCGGGCGGCCAGCTCAGACGGCGGCCCGAAGATCGGAAGTTCGTGTTGCACGAGCCGGAATGCAGTTGGGTCCTCGGCCAGTAGGCTTTCAAGATCTCGCTCGAGAGCACGGCAGAACGGACAACGAAACTCGCTGAAGTAGGCGATGGGAACCTCAGAATTGGAGGCGCTGTTCCCAAATAAGGCCGGGCATGGGTCGGTGCGCAGGGTCTCCATGCGCGCCCTGCGTGCTCCCGCTTCAGGTAGTGGCCCATCGAGACCGACAAGTGCGATGTTTGCCGTGGAGGTCTGACCGGCCAGCTCCAGTCGACGAAATGGCGGCACACCCTCGATGTCGACATAGGACAGCCCGCTTCCGCCAAGCCGGTCCCAGGGCAGGGCCCGTAGTCCATACATCAAGGCTACGATGCCCCCCAACACGAAGACATCACGACGGCGGATCGTCACAGGACAGTAACCGGCGTTCCGACTGGGACCTGCTCATAGAGTTGGATCACATGGTCGTTCAGCATCCTGATGCAACCGTTCGACACGGACCGTCCAATCGACCACGGCTCTGTCGTGCCGTGAATCCGGTAGTAGGTGTCGCGCCCGTCGCGGTAAAGGTAGAGGGCTCGGGCGCCAAGCGGGTTGCCGGGTCCGCCCGGCACCCCCTCGGCAAACTGGGCATAGCGATCAGGGTTCCGGCGGATCATGTCGTTTGTCGGGCGCCATGACGGCCATTCGGCCTTGCGTTCAATGATTGCCGATCCCTTGAATGCCAGACCGGCCTTGCCGACGCCGACACCGTACCGGACGGCCCGCTCGGAATCGAAAACATAGTAGAGAAAGAAACTTTGCGGGAAGACGAGGATCTGACCGGGGGCATGTTGCTCTCGGACTCGGACCTCGCGAGGTTGAAATTCGTCGGCCAATACGAAGGGTTCTTCGGTATGGGCACGAAGGACAGTTGGCATCGAGAGGGCTGCAGCGGCTGCGCCGGAAAGAAAGGATCGACGGAAAATCATGCGAACTCCTGAGAGGAACGTGAAGGACGAGGGTTCACTCAGAGGAAGGTTCGCGGAGGTGGGCGACCGGGGGCAAAGGCGCGGCTTGAGGCAGAGACCGGCGTAATCACGAACCGCGCAGACTTGGCATACGGTGCCACCTCGAAAAATGACAAGGAGGCAGTTGCGACAAGCTGGCAGGAGGCATGGCCTGATCCGTCGCTGCAATGGGCGTCCTGGTCCACAGCTGCGGTTTGAGCATGATCTTCATGCGCGCCGTGGGATGCGTGATCAGGAAGCGCCGCCCAGAGAAGGGCAACGAGCAAGCACAAACCGCACAGGGTGTTCGCAAACTTACGCATGGGCGCAGAATAGCGCTCTTGGTGTATGGGAGAGGTGTTCACATCGAAGTGAGCAGAGAATTTCCCAACAAAATCGGCGAAAGCGCCACGGCTTCACCTCTTTGTGACCCCTGTGCGATGCAAAGCGATTTGACCTTCCCACGTTGGAAGCCGGCACAGGTAACAAAAAAGAGGAGCAGACCATGCGATTCAGTCGACGACTTTTCGTTGCCGGAGCCCTTGCCGCGCCTTTCCTGACGGGCCGGGCAGCCTTTGCGACCGAGGACAATCAGGGACCAGTCCGGAACAACATCTCGGCGTTCCGCATCCATGAGTGGCAGGACCACTTCGACTCGCTTGGGGTCGGGGTCATCATCTCTGACACCACGGGCAAGTTTCTCCAGCACTGGACGAGCGACGGTCAGATGTTTCTCTATCCCACTTCGGTTCCGCTATCAGATGAATTGACCCGGCGGGGATACACCGAGGTCGTCGAGAAGCGGGTTAACCCAAGTTGGGCTCCGACGCCCTCGATGCGGAAGCGCAACCCGGAGTGGCCAGCCTTCGTGCCAGGAGGCGATCCAACCAATCCGCTTGGCACCCGCGCCCTGTATCTATCGTGGCAGTACTACCGGATTCATGGTACTCACGACACGCGTAAGATCGGGCGTCGTTCGTCGAACGGCTGCATCGGGCTTTACAATGAGCACATCGAAGAAATGTTCGACCGCACTCCGGTCGGAACGAAAGTCAAGCTGATCTGAACGGATGAGAGCGACAGCATACCCATTGGCCCCAACGCAGAACCTGCTTGCACGCAGGTTGTTGCGTTTCGTGTCGATGTGGCTTCTGACTGTCGCTCTGGTCATGGGCTTGGTGCTAGGACAATCTGCACAAGCAGCGTTTGGCAACGAGCATCACGGCCTCACAGTCGAGGCTGCCGATACACCCGAACAGCAATCCTCGGCAAAGCCTGCCTGCCACCCCGGCGTCATTTGCACCGCGTTCGTTTTGCCCGATGCTGTGGCCTCGATACAGCCCACGGCCGTTCCGGCTGTGCTTCAGCCCGACGCTGAGCAGTCGCAACGCCGTTTTGGCGGTCCGGCCATCACACTTCCTCCCCCGCGAACCCTGACCTGACAGTCGGGCCGAACGATTGTTCGATGACCAGACGAGCTGGTTTGAAAGACTGGCTCAGGTTCGACCCGTTCTCAGCCTGACTCCAGAATTCGTCCCAAGCTGTGACCCGCCTCACCGGCAGGGCGCAGCCAACGATCAACAACAAGAAACCAAGGGCAGTCAGGCAGATGAAATCTCAATGGACGGGCGCGATCGCGCTTGCCGCTTCCGCCGTCGCGGCAGTGGCGCTGGCACATACGGGGGCGACGGGCGTCGTCCTGGACCGAATGAACGGAATGACGGCAATGCGCGACACCATCGCGGAATTGGCACCGATGATGCAGGGCACCGTGCCCTACGACACATTCATTGTGTCTGAAGGCGCCAGCGTCATTGCAAGTCATGCGGGAGGGACGATGCTGTCGCTTTTCCCTGAAAACAGCCTTGAAGGCGTCACCTATGCCAAGCCGGAAATCTGGTCCGATTGGCAGGAGTTCGCGGCCCTCGCCGAAGAGCTGAAGGCCTATGCTGATGCCTTGGCCGAAGCTGCCCCGAACGGCCTCGAGCCCGCGAATTCGCCAGCAGGCGAGATGGCTGGCATGGATCACTCGGCCATGGGCATGACCGGAACACCGCAACCGGCGCAGGGCTTCACGGTCGCGGAATTGATGGGATACGGAGCGGCTCCGGAAGAGATCGCGGTGACACGAGGGACATCGGACCCGACAGTTTTGGAGCTCGATCTGACGACACTGGCGGCGGACGACCTCTTCAACCGGATCAGCGCGACATGCTCTTCCTGTCATGCGAAGTTTCGTGCGGGCCGGAACTGACCATGCGAGGTTTGATCCGGCTTTCCTTTGTCTTCCCAGCCATCGTGGCAGGTATAGGTGCCGGGGTGCTGGCACTTTGGCCGATCGGAGAAGTCGAGCCCGCGAGCTTCCCTCCCGGCGATGCCGAACGTGGGGCCTATCTCGCGCGCGCAAGTGGCTGCGTGTCCTGTCATACCAACTCGGCCGCCAAAGGATTGGCGCTTGCGGGAGGTGCGCCTATTGACACACCCTTCGGCACCTTCGTGCCTCCGAACATTACACCGCATCCGGAGGCCGGGATCGGGCGCTGGACCATCCAAGATTTCGCCAAGGCGGTGCGCCAAGGGGTGTCGCCTGACGGCGACCCCTACTACCCCGTCTTCACCTATTCGTTCTACGCCGGTTTTACCGATCAGGACATTGCCGACCTCTGGGAGGCGTTCCGCACCGTCCCGGCTGTTGGCGATGCAGCCCCACCCCACGACGTCGGCTTTCCCTTCAGTTTCAGATCGGGGCTGAAGCTCTGGCGCGCGGCTTACCTTGAGACGCCCAAGACGGACGCACTCATGGGCACGTCTTCCCCGTGGAACCGCGGGCGGGTGCTGGTCGAAGGGGCTGCACATTGCGCTGCCTGTCACACGGGCCGAACCCTGGCAGGGGGCCTTGATGACGGCGCCCGCTTTGCCGGGAACGACAGCCTTCCAGGGGGCAGCAAAGCACCGCCAATTCTGAGTGACGTTCTCCTCGCAAAAGGTTGGGGCGTTGCGAACCTGGCTTACGCGCTACAGTCCGGGATTCTGCCCAACGGGGATGCTTTCGGCGGCAGCATGGCCGAGGTCGTGGCAGAGGGCACGTCCTTCCTGAGCGCTGCCGACCGCGAGGCCATTGCCACCTATCTCCTCGACCCCGAAGGCACGGGCGAAATTCCAGTGCCCACACCGACGCCGGTCGAGACCCCGATGGCTGGGATGGATCATTCACAGATGGATATGGGAAATGGGAACTAGAGCGCTTGCCGTCATTCTGGCTTTGGGCGTTGCCGTCTTCGTCGGTGTCTTCATCTGGACCACCGTCTGGACCCTCGATCCGCGCGACACGATCTCCGCTGATCCATCGGCGGCAGCCGAAGTGTCCGAGGCGCTTTCGGACGGACGGATGGACGTCCAGGTCTACGCGCTTGGTAATCTCGACGTTCGAGTTGAAATCCAGTTCATGCCCGATACCGACGCCGGCGCAGCTGCCGGCATGCGGCCAGATGTGAACTTTGCGATGGTCGACATGCACATGGACGGCGTAGCGCCGCCGCTTCAGCTGGTCGAGGCAGGCGTCTGGCGCGCCGACGTGAAGCTGCCCATGGCCGGTCGTTGGGTCGTCAGTGTGGGCTTTGGTGAAGAGTTTGCAGAGGTCGAGTTTGATGCGCGATAACCCAAGTCCGGCAACTTTTCTGAATGATGACAGCCTTCGCCGCAACCTGCGCGGCCTGGCTGTTGGCACCACCCTGTTTGTGGTCCTCGGCACGGTCACTGCCGTATGGGCGAACCCACTTTTTGTCCGGATGACTCCAGTCGGGCCTTGGGAGTTCGTCGCGACCGTTCTGACGGCCTTCCTCGGAGGTGTGACAGCGGCGATGTGGGTCCCTCAGTGCAACTTGCGCGCTTCCGGGACGGGTGGGCTTGCCAGCTTTCTCGGAATCGCCTGCCCAACCTGCAACAAGGTGCTCATGCTGGTCTTCGGTGGACCCGCGCTTCTTGCCTGGTTTGATCCGCTCCGGCCGTGGCTTGCGACTGCCGGGCTCGTCATCATGGGCACCGCCGCGTTGACAACGTGGCGCCGGTTTCGCGCTGTCCGCACTGGCAACAGGGAGGTGCAGGGACTGCGGGGTCTTGATCGGGGTGACGTGAAATGAAGACAGTCACGGTCCATGACCCAATGTTCCGACGGCTGAGCCGGAATGTACTTTTGCGGCACGGGCTGATGGCCCTCCTCTCTGCTGGCCTCGTTCTGATTTTTGCGGCTATCCATGGCGAGTGGAGTCCGATGCACCGCTGGAACCGGGCACTTGCCGACGCCTCGCTGGTGCTGGTTGCGCTTTCGATGGGCCTCGGGCCTCTGGCCCGGCTCCTCAGACCCGCAGTGTTGGTGCTGCCCTACCGCCGTGAGTCGGGCATCTACGGCTGCCTTCTGGCGCTTGCGCATGCTGGAATCATTCTTGTCGGCTGGGTCGAATGGGACCTGATGCGGCTCTTCGGCTTCGAATGGCATCCCGAACTCCTCAGCTATGTCATGTTTCAACATGGCTTTGGTCTGGCCAATGCAATCGGGATCGCCGCCTTGCTCCTCGCGATCCTCCTGGCAACAACATCAAGCGATGCCGCAATGCGCCGCCTTGGCGTTTCCGGCTGGAAGTTCCTGCAGATGGGTGTCCTGCCGCTTTGGTGGCTGTCTGTAGCGCATGTCGCCTACTTCCTGTTCATGCACTTCCTCAGCTTTCACCGGGCGACGCCCGAGCCGAACCCCCTGCAGTATTGGTTCGTCGGACTGGTGGTCTTGGTCCTGGGACTGCGACTTGCCGCTTACCTGAAAACCATTGGCGGCAGACGCATGCCGGAGTCTCAGGACGAGAGGGCCAAGCATGCGCCGATCTGAACGGGATATTGCCCGGGCCTCACGGGTAACGACGCGTCGGTCGCTGATGCTGGGCGGCGTGATGACCTCGGTGGTCGGTGTGCTTGGTTTCCGGATGTGGCAACTCGGTGTACGCGATGCTGAGGAATATTACCTCCTGGCCGAGGAAAACCGGATCAATTTGCGGCTGGTGCGCCCCGACCGGGGCCGCATCTTCGACCGCGCGGGCAAGATCGTCGCGGACAACGAACACACCTACCGGATCATGCTCGTGAAGGAGGAGGCCCGGGACGTCGATGACGTCCTTGCGAAACTGCAGCGGCTTCTTGGTCTGACGAGCGAGGATATCGACCGGATTCGGGAGCAACTTGACCGCGTTCGGGGCTTTGTCCCGGTGACCGTTAAGGACAGGGTCACCTGGGAAGAGTTGTCAATCATCGCCTTGAACACCCCGGCTCTTCCGGGTGTCCACCCGGAGATGGTCCAGTCGCGGGTCTACCCCTTCGGCCCGGACTTCGCGCACCAGGTCGGCTATGTGGGACCGGTCAGCGACAACGACCTGACTGCTGGGGAAGGGGAGCCCGACCCTCTCCTGCGCTTGCCGGACTACCAGATCGGCAAGACCGGAATCGAACGGATCCATGAACGTGCGCTGCGTGGGGAGCCCGGGGTACAGCGGGTGGAGGTCAATGCCGGCGGAAGGACGGTCCGCGAACTGGCGCTCGATCCGCCCAGGCCCGGTCCGGACATGCAGATCACGCTTGACCACCACCTGCAGAACTTCATGCGGGTGCGCCTCGAGGGACAAAGCGCGGCGGCGATCGTGATGGACATCACAAACGGGGATCTTCTCGGTTGCACTTCTGCGCCCTCGTTCGACCCGAACCTTTTCGTCCGCGGGATATCGAGCAAGGACTACGGCGGCCTGCGCGACAGCGAGTTTCGCCCTCTTGCCGACAAGACTGTGCAAGGCGCCTATCCGCCCGGATCCACGATCAAGATGTCAAACGCGCTCGCTGCCCTTGAGAGCGGCCTGATGGAGCCGGAGGAAACAGTCACCTGCAACGGCTTCGTCGAAATCTCTGGCCGCAGATTCCATTGCTGGAAACGCGGCGGTCACGGGCGGGTGAACATGGTTGGGGCCCTGCGGGAGTCCTGCGACGTCTACTTCTACGAAGTCGCGCAACGGATCGGGATCGACGGCATCTTTGCGATGAACGACCGTCTCGGGCTGGGCCAGAAATACGACCTTCCGCTGTCGGGAATGGTTCACGGCAACAATCCCTCACGCGCCTGGAAGCAAGAGCGCTACGGTCAGGATTGGTTGATTGGCGACACGATCAACGCGTCCATTGGCCAGGGCTTCACGTTGACCTCGCCAATTCAGCTTGCCACGATGACCGCGCGCCTCGCCTCAGGAACGGAAGTCCTCCCACGTCTCGTGCGCCCGCTCGGTGGGGCCAGCCCGGGTGAACCTGCGCCTGCCTCACTTGGTCTTTCGGCAGAAGCGCTTGCGATCGTGCGACAAGGGATGTTCGAGGTGTCGAACCACGAGCGTGGTACGGCCTATGCCTCGCGGATCGCGGATGTGACCAAAGCAATGGCCGGGAAGACCGGAACGAGCCAGGTGTTTTCGATTACAGCGGCCGAGCGCGCAGCCGGTGTCCGATCGCAGGACGAACTCCCATGGAACAGGCGGGACCATGGGCTGTTCGTGGCCTTCGCACCCTTCGATGCGCCTCGATTTGCCGTTACCGTTGTTGTGGAGCATGGCGGCGGTGGCTCAACGGCGGCGGCACCGATCGCGCGCGACATCATGCTCTTTGCCCAACACGGCGGCCTGCCGCCCGAAGATGCCTATCCTACTGCTCAGCGGGCCCGAATTCGGGAGGATCTGGCTCAACTGTCCGAACGGATTCTCCCGCCGGATGGGGTGACACCGATCACCGTGAGCCGGACATGAAGGCCACCAAGCCAAGAGCTGGCAAGTTCAGAGGCGCTGCGATTGTTGCGCCCGCGGCATTCTTTCTGCTGTCCGCGCCACAAGCAGACGCGTTCTTCCACAATAGCCCCGATCTCGAACAAGGTCGCGCCATCTATGAGGCGGAATGCGCGTCGTGCCACGGCGCCGATCTGGAAGGACATCCCGACTGGCGAACGGCCAATGAGGACGGGACCTATCCCGCCCCGCCGCATGACGCGGGCGGCCACACCTGGCATCACGGCGACATCATGCTGCACGACTACATCAAACGCGGCGGGCAGGCCGTCCTTGACGAAATGGGCGTTGCCTTCACCTCCGGCATGCCGGCTTTCGGCGACCGTCTGACGGACGAGGATATCGAAGCTGTTCTCGATTACATCAAATCGACTTGGCCCGACGGCATCCGCGCCACGCAAGCAGAGCGGAGCGCCGTCGAGGCACTCGCCCCATGATGCCTGACCCGAACGATAGTCTGTCGGTCCAAGTTTGGACTTGCCTCTCGAGTTACTTGAGGAAGCATCAACCCTCAAAAAATGTACGAAATGAAAGGTCCGCCCGATGCGAATGAAATCCCTGCTGCTTGCCAGTGTCTTCTGTTTCCAAGTCGCTATGCCGTCCTTCGCGCAGGAGGTCTCGGATGAACGCATCAAGGCTCTCGTCGCCGAGGCCCTGCGCGAAAACCCCGAACTGATCCTCGAAGCGCTCCAGGTCCTCGAAGAGCGGCAGGCGGAAGCGCAGGCAGCCGCCGCAACCGCAGTATTGGCCAATGAACGCGACACATTGGAACGTGACCCTAACGCACCGGTTCTAGGCAATCCGAAGGGCGATATCACGGTAGTCGAGTTCTTTGACTACAACTGCCCCTACTGCAAGCGCGCCATGCCGGAAGTCGACGCTCTTCTGGCCGAAGACGGCAACATCCGGTTGGTGATGCGCGAATGGCCAATCCTCAGCGAGGGATCTGCCTTTGCCGCACGCGCCGCGCTCGCATCCCGGAAGCAGGGCAAATATGCTGAGCTCCACAATGCTCTGATGGGTATGCGCGGCAAGGTAGAAGCCGACACGGTGCTGCGTGTCGCCGGCGAAATCGGCTTGGACTTGGACAGACTCAAGGCAGACATGCAGGCGCCAGAGATCGACGAGCACATTGCAACCTCGATGCGTCTGGCCGAGGCGCTCGGTTTCAACGGGACGCCATCCTTTGTCGTAGGCGATCAGCTGGTCCCCGGTTTTGTTGAAAAGGCGCAGCTTTCCGAAATCGTGGCTTCTGTTCGGGCATCAGAATGAGTGGTTCGAAACGAGTCGCTTCGGAATGCTCCTGTTGCACCGCCTTCCCTGCTCGCAGGACGATCCCGGCCGTCCCGGCCCTCGCGGCGGTACTATGGATCGCTCTGTCTGGAATTGCGGCAGCGCATTCGTTCATTGCAGCAATTCTCGTCGTCAGTGAGAATGTTGAGCAAGACCTTGCGGAGGCTGTCCGAGGATTCGTGTTGGCTGCCGACGAGCGGGACGGGCACCCAAACGAAACCTCCGACGGGCATCTGGGCGGCGTTGACGTGCATGTTCTTCCGCTTCCGGCCGAAGCCACCAGACTTGTCCAGAAGTTGACTGGCTCACCAGACGAGCCGGCTGATGTCGTCATCGTCCTTGGACCGAAGCCTGCCGCCGACGACGCGGCGAGCAAGTACAGCCGTGCGAGCACCGTTCTGGTGCAAGCACTCCTTGCGGAGGGCTGGAATGGTGATGACCGCATGGACGGTTTCGTCACACGCTACCGGCTCGCCTACGGCAAGGAGCCCGGTCTTTTGGCCGCCTCAGCCTACCACGCGGCGCGCAGGTTGGATGTCGCGATCAGACCGCTTGACGGAGCGGGGCCGCGGGATGTGCTTCTGGAAGCCTGGCAAGCATCCGAGGTCGGCTTGCAAAGATGAGCCTATGGTCTCTCGCGCGGCGCGCACCGGGTGGGGATCTCACGCCGCCGGATAGCTGGTGAAGACCGTACTGCTTCCGTCCAGACCGACCATAACGACATCATAAGCCTGACGCTCTGTCTCTGGTCCCATTCCCGGTGAGCCGAATGGCATGCCCGGAACGGAAAGTCCCACTGCCAAGGGGCGTTCGGCCATCAACCTGCGGATATCCGCTGCTGGAACGTGCCCTTCGATGGTGTAGTCGCCGATGGTCGCCGTGTGGCAGGACGACAGGTTCTCCGGGATGCCGCGCTCCCGCTTGTAGGTCGCGAGATCTTCGACACTGCGCTCTTCAAAGCTGACGTTGAAGCCGTTTTCGCGCAAGTGGCCGATCCAGGCGTTGCAACAGGGGCAGCCAGGGTCCTTCACCACATGGATCCGTTCGTCCCCTTCGGCCAGCAAAGGCACAGTGCTCATGGCAAGGATGGCCGGTCCGGCAAGAAGAAGAGTACGGCGCGCAAGGATCATCAGAAGCCCCATTCTATGTGTGACCGCAAAATACTGCCAAAGGCCGGGCGTGGCGAGCGTAGTATGGCTCCCAATAGGCCTGATCACCAAGAAACTACCGAAGACGCGTGTCCCCGGCCTGCACCAGAAGGACGCCGTGATTCTCATCTGCGTCATCGTCCGTAACCCGGCGGGTCTGAACGCCCTGCAGATCTGCGAAACCTTCCATCATCCGTTTCGGAAACCAGGTCATTGGAAGGCTTTCGAAGCCGGGAACGCCGTCAAGTACGCGCGATATTGCAATCGTGCAATTCGCCTTGGGCACCGCGCCGTACACTTTGGCACGCGCCATGATCAGGTCCGCAACTTCTGGCGAAACCATGATTGTCTGCTCAACAACGTCGTAAGTTTCGCGCGCATGGTAGTCGATGTAGAAGTCGACCATCTTCGGCGTGATCCCGAAATGGACGTCGTTGCGCTCTGGAAGCTTCGGATGTCGCCAAGTTCCCGCCGGGTCAAAGAGAACACGCTCTGAGCCATTGATCAAAAGCCCGGCATGCGCACCGGCGCCGCTGCGGGTCGACATGACGGTATAGAGCGTGACCGAGGTCGGGCCGACATGTTCATAGCGCGCCTTAGCCACGGCTTCATCTGGCGCCCAGATCGGTTCGGCACCGCAGGCGGACAGCCACAGGGTTGCGAAAAGGGCGAAGAACAATCGTTTCATGGCGTGTCTCGTCAGACGAGTGATGTTTTCTCGACCCTAGTTCGGTTGCCAGTAAACTCTGCGCTATCAAGTCAAGACGAGGGAAAACGCGGCAATTCTGCTGCAGTCGACGCTATGGCCATGTGGTCCAGACACCAAACTGTCAGATGACGGGACCAGGCCACACTGATACAGTCGAGATCATGACCCATTCGTCGTTTCCTATGCGTGCATTGATCCTCGCCGCCTATCTTTTGGCGGCGATCCTGCCGATGCTTGCCTTCGCCGAGGGTCGGCAACAGACTCAGGCAGACCATGAACAGATGATGGCGATGGCTGGCCATGTGGCGCATATGTCATCCGCAGGCAGCCCGATTGACGATGCACAACGTCTGCTGTGCCAGCAACATTGTCTTTTTGCAGGTGCGGCTCTTCCCGCACCAAGCCCGGGCGTCGTCGCCATCGCGCGTTCGGTTGAAATCAACTTGAACAATGACCTGCTGGCCGCATCGCTGGCGCTCCCGCCACCTGGCCCACCTCCGAAACGCACACTGATCTGACCCTACAGCTCCGGTTCGCCGGGGCCTTCAGTCTTTTCACATTGCGATACAGGAGAATTCGCATGATCGCTCTCTCTCGCCGCGGCTTTCTGGCCGCTTCTGCGGCTACTGCCGCCTCACTTATTCTGCCTGCGCGCGCTCGAGCCCAATCAGCCCGTATGTCGCTGACGGCGACGACCCGGACGCTCGATGTCCGGGGCAAGGCAGCCACCGTCTGGGGGCTATTGGACGGCAACGGCCGGTCTGGATTGGTTCTCGACCCGGGTCAGGCATTTGCCGTCGATCTGGCGAATACCTTGGCTGAGGCGACCATCATCCATTGGCATGGACAGATCCCGCCGAACGTGCAGGACGGCGTGCCGGACATGCCCATGGCCACGCTGCAACCGGGCGAAAGCCGCGCCTATGACTTTGCCGCGCGCCCGGGCACGCACTGGATGCATGCTCATATCCCCGAGCACGAGATGCTGCTGCTGGCCGCACCCCTGGTCGTGCGGCGACCCGAGGACGTCGCTGCCGATCGGCAGGACGTTACGATGTTCCTGCATGACTTTTCGTTCAAGTCGCCTGCGGAGGTGCTGGCAGAGATTACGGGTGGCGCGTCCATGGCCGGGATGGACCACAGCCAGATGGGTCAGGACGGCATGGCCGGCATGGACATGGGCGCGATGGGTCAGGGGGACATGATGGCCATGCCGGGCATGGACGGCATGGCGATGGACCTGAACGACTACAACTTTGACGCCTACCTTGCCAATGACCGGACGCTGGACGACCCCGAAGTCCTGCAGGTGGACAAGGGCAGCAAGGTCCTTGTTCGGGTGATCAACGCGGCCGCCGCGACGGTGTTCTGGATCGACACCGGCGCACTGACCGGGCGGCTGGTTGCTGTGGACGGAGAGCCGGTGCAGCCCCTTCCTGGCAGCCGTTTCGGAATCGCGATGGGCCAGCGGCTTGACATCGAGATTGATGTTCCAGCCGAAGGCGGGGCCTTCCCGGTCCTCGCCTTGCGCGAGGGTGCAAGAGAACGGACGGGTCTCGTCCTTGCGACGCCGGGGGCCACGGTGACGAAGGTTGCCGACATGTCCGACGCCGACCATCCTGCCTTCAGCGCCGATCTGACGCAGGAAGCGGCCCTGCGCGCCTTCACCCCACTGCCGGAGCGCGCGGCATCGTCGCAGCCAATGTTGATGCTGGGCGGCTCGATGATGCCCTACGTATGGACCATCAACGGGCAGACCTGGGGCAAACATTCCCCGGTGAGCGCGAAAACCGGCGAGCGTGTCGAGATCATGTTCCACAACATGTCAATGATGGCACATCCCATGCACCTGCATGGCCACGCTTTCCAGGTGGTCGGAGTGGGCCAGGATCGGATCGCAGGTGCTGTTCGTGACACCGTTCATGTGCCGCCGATGGGGATGGTGACGGTCGCGGTGGATGCGGGTGAAGTGGCGCGCTGGATGCTGCATTGCCACCACATGCCGCATCTCTCGACAGGCATGATGACTGAGTTCGCGGTTTCGGCCTGACGACGGTCCGGACCCACAGATTGCCTGCGGGTCCGGCCTTCCGCGAAGGGAAAACCAATGTCTGTTCAGATGGGTCGTCGACCTCTCCTTGCCGGTCTCGCAGCGAGCTTCATTGCGGGACCCGCCGAGGCGCGACCGCCTTTCCGGCTGCGAAAGGACCCGCAGCCTGTGCTTTCCCCGCCTATCCAGGATGAAGCAGGAACCACCAGGGTTCTTGGGGACTTTGCCGGGCGTGTGATCCTTCTGAACATCTGGGCGACTTGGTGCCCGCCCTGCCGGGAAGAGATGCCAGCACTCGACCGATTGGAAGGGCTGCTTGGAGGCCCGGATTTTGCCATACTACCTCTTTGCATCGACGAAGGCGGGATCGAAAGGGGCCGACGTTTCTATGATGAGGTCGGACTTGTAGACCTACCGCTTTACTGGGCGGAGCCGCTGCGGGTTCAACTGGCACTCGCCTTCATCGGACTGCCGACGACGCTTCTGATCGACCGCGAGACGCGTGAAATCGGGCGGCTTCAGGGCCCTTTCGACTGGGGAAGCGACGAGGCTGTCCGTCAGATATCGGATCTGCTTTGATCGGTCGCCATTCCCTTGGCTAAATCCCTGCCTAGCCCGTTGGGTTCGGAAATGGACAGATCAGGCTGCCTGATAACTGGTGAAGATCTCGAGACTTCCATCCCGGCGAACCAGCAGGACGTCATAGGCGTCTCGACTGTCTTCTGATCCCATGCCGGGGGAGCCGTAGGGCATGCCGGGCACTGCGAGGCCGACTGCGTCAGGACGCTCGTTGAGCAGCCTGCGGATATCGGCAGCCGGGACATGGCCTTCGAGCGCATAGCCGTCAACGGTGCCCGTGTGGCAGGAAAAGGCCTTTGCCGGAATGCCCTGATCCATCTTGAAGCGGATCAGCAACGTTCCCATCGACACCTCGTCCGTTACTTTGAACCCTTGTTCGCGCAGGTAATCCACCCATGCCTCGCAGCACTCGCAACCGCGCCCTTTGACGACATGGATCGGTGGTTCTTCCTCTGCCCTGGCGGCAGGGGCCAGGGCGACGGCTGCTGATGCAAGCATGAGTTCACGGCGACCGATAAGATACCTTTTCATCCACGTTCCCCATCAGTTTCTGGCATGAAGCCGGTTTCGCTGCGCCAAGTGGCGAGTGCATCAAGGTCAGCAGCAGTAGCAATCTCTTGCTCCGGCAGGGCGTCCTGGTCTTTCGGGTCGACCGGTCGGCCATCGACACGCACTTCGTAATGGAGGTTCGGGCCGCTCACGAGCCCGGTCGCTCCGACCGCGCCAATCTCGTCGCCCGCCTTGACCCGCGTTCCGACGCGAACGTCTTCAGCAATCTCAGAGAGATGCGCATATCGCGTGACGACCCCACCGCCGTGGTCGATGTCGATCGTGATGCCATAGCCGCGGATCGAGCCCGCAAAGGTCACCCGCCCGGCGCCGGTCGCCGAGACTTCAGTGCCCACGGGGGCCGCGTAATCGATCCCGGTATGCATACGGACCCCGCCCAACACGGGATGGTTCCGGCGGCCGAAGACGGACGACAAGCGGGCACCAAGGATGGGAGCGGCGGAACGCTGCACGGCTTCGCCATCTTCAAAGACGATGACCGGGCCGGCGGCTTCGGTCGCAACGAGTTCGAGGACGCGATCTGTAAGCTCCAGTCGCGCGTAACTCAGGCGCGGCTCTCCCGCGATGCTGCCATCGGGAAGCTGGTCTTCCTGCCAGACCAGCGCGAAGGTCTCTGCGCCTTTGAGGTCGCGCCTGAAATCAACCTGACCCGCAAGAAGTGCGGTTAGGTCAACCGCAAAGCGTTCCGGTGCATTCCGGGCCGTCAAAGCGTCGTAAAGGGTTCCGTCGAGGGTTAAGGTCTCACTCCGGTCCGTCACACGAACTGGTGGGTCAAGCCGTTGTGCTGCGATCGGCCCGTCGAAGGTGAGAGCAATTTCCACTCCATCTTCCACGAACAGTGAAAGGCGCGTTAGCGATGCCGGATCACCGGACGCTGCCGTCCATTCGATCCGGTGGCCAGGTCGCAGGTCCGTCAGATCATACACTCCCGAGAGTGCCAGGGCGGCTTCCGCCCGGATCGTCGGGGGGACTCCAGCGTGTCCAAGGACACTGTCCAAAGTGTCACCGGGGGCGATTGTGGTTTCGAATGCCATCGGCAATTGCGCGGTCGGGGGATCTGCCACTGCCTGGAGCGGGGCGAGAGATGCGACAGCAAGGATCAGAAATGCAGAGCGGATCATCTGGCAGAATGACCTTTCAACTGAGGGTTCGGCGGATTTTGGGAACGGCGAAGCGCCGGTCTTCATGGAAGTCGATGATGCTGGCAAAGCGCCCATCGGGGTGGAACAGGAACACACCGGCGGTGTGGTCCATCGTGTAGTCGCCGCCATCCTTGTCGACACGGCGATAGGTTACGCGAAAATCTGCGGCCGCCTTTGCCACCTCGTCGGCGGGACCCGTCAACCCGATGATGCGTGGGTCGAAGCTGCTGACGTAGTCCGCAAGGACAGCGGGCGTGTCGCGTTCCGGATCGACCGAAATCAACGCGACAATCATGCGATCGGCGTCGGCACCCAGTTCTTCGAGCCAGAGCGATATGTCGCTCAATGTGGTCGGGCAGACGTCCGGGCACCAAGTGAAGCCGAAAAACACCATGGCCGGGCGGCCAGCCCAGTCTCTCGGTCGGACTGAACGGCCTTGGTGATCGGTCAATGTCCAGGACATCTCGCCAATTGGCAAGGGCAGGAGCTCGCTGAGGGTTGGACGATTGCGCGTGCGATAGGCTCCGACGCCCAGCATGAAGGCGACGGCTCCGACTGCTCCTGCAGTGCCGAGAATTATTGCCCTGCGTCGGCGCAATCCGGCCCCTCCGCGCGCATCGAGAGGACATCGACATTCACCGTGACTTCTCCGGCCTTTTCAAAGGTGAGGGTGACCGGAAAGCTGTCACCTTCCTTCAGGGCTGTCGTCAGCCCCATCAGCATGCCGTGATACCCCCCCGGAGAAAGCTGCGCTCTCTGGCCGGCGGGCACAGGGATAGACATCGCATGCGGCATCGATGCGATGCCGTCCTGAACGACGGTCTCGTGCAGCATCGGCATACCGGCTGCAGGCGTCGCGATGCCAACCAGCGCGTCGTCGGTCGATCCGGTGTTCGTGATCTCCACATAGAAGACGCCGGGACGCCCCGCCCCGATCGTCGCCTTGGACCAGGCGTGCTCAACGGTCAGATCGCCGATGGTCACAGTCTCGCAGGCCATCGCGGCCGGTGCAGAGAGGATGAGTGCTGCAGCAAAAAGGAAGTGTTTCATGGGTCAAAGTCTCGATTGAAGGTCGGAAAAGATTTCGGCCGCCGGTGTGCCGTAGGTGAACTGACGCAGCCACATGCCATCCGGGCCGATCAGATAGAGGCCGGGACTGTGCGCCATCGTGTACCCGTCCGGCGAAGCGGTATCGGCCTCCCGCTCATAGAAGATCTTGAAGCTTGCGGCCGCAGCCTGCGTTTCGGCCTCGCTGCCGGCCAAGCCGAGGATCGCTGGATGGAAGGCTTTGGTATAATCAGCCAGCCCAAGCCGTCTGTCCCGTTCAGGATCGATCGAGATGAAAACTGGCTGCACCGATCCTGCGTCAGATCCAAGGTCATCCATGACCTGCGCGACTTCGGAGAGCGTGGTTGGACACACATCCGGGCAGCTTGTGAAGCCGAAGAACACCAGAAGGAATTTTCCGCGGAATTCGTCCGTCGTGCGGACGCGACCTTCGCTGTCAGCAAGCGCGAAGGTGGGCGTGAAGGCGGACGCTGCGGCTTGGCTATCGTCCGCTGCCGGCCACCACCGCACTGCCGCGAAAGCGAGGACCGCCGCCGTGGCGGCGACCCAAAGGATGATCTGAAGAGAACGAAGACGCATGAACAGTCCAGACGATGAGAACAGCGTGCTGTCTAAAACCTCGAGCAACTAGAGGTTCAACCGACAAAAAGGTGAGGAGTTCTGCACCGGCGAGGTTTCGCCGATCAGGCCGCCCCAAGAAATCTGGCGAGGGCAATGCCGAGGAGGGTGCCGAACAGCCCGAAAGCGATGGCGAAGCCTGCGCCATACTGCAGGCGGTCAAGCGTCTTGCCGCCGCGTTTTTGGGCGAGATAGTAGCCACACAGGAATCCGACGATCCCGAAAACTGGTCCGATCATTTCTGGCTTCCTTTCACCACAGTCATTTCCCGCCAAACCCAGAAAGCGAAAACCCCCCAAGAGCCGAGTACAAGAAGAAGCACGGACCAGTCGCCAAGACGGGCGTAAGGGGTCGGTGGTAGAGGCCTCGGCAAGCGCATGTCGATTACGCCAGAAGTCTCGATGTCCAGCATCGCCAGTGTCTTTCCGTAGGCGTCTATCACTGCCGAGATGCCCGTATTTGCGGCCCGCACGAGAGGTAGCCCCTCTTCGATGGCCCGCATCCGAGCTGACGCCAGATGTTGCTTTGGACCAATGGAGGTGCCGAACCAGGCGTCGTTGGTCGCATTGAAGATCCAGTCCGGTCGGATGGCATCATCGACAACATGGCCGGGAAAGATGATCTCGTAGCAGATCGCGATGCCCGCATAGGGATGTGGGCCAAATGCAAGGGTGCGGGGACCCGGACCGGGGAGGAAATCACCTAGAGATTCGACCAATCGCTGAAATGGCAGGACACTCCGCCACGGCACATATTCGCCAAAGGGAACAAGGTGATGCTTTGCGTAGCGCGTCAGGACGGAACCGTCCGGCGCAATGGCGAGCACAGCGTTTCGGTACACCGTCCCGTCAGCGGTGACCTGCCGCTCAGGACTGCCAGCCAACAGGACGGCAGTGTTCGGCAAGAGCCACCCAAGCATGACGCGGGCCCCGGTGTCCTCGGCGAGAAACCCTGGCCACGCAGTTTCTGGCCAAAGCAGAATATCGTAGTCGCCGGGGCGTGCAGAAAGCGAGAGAAGTCGGAGGACGTTGGCCTTCCGGGATCCTTCGTCCCATTTGGCGCTTTGCGCGATGTTCGGTTGCACGACGCGGATATGTGCGCCGCGCTCCGACGGGGGATCTGACAAAGTCAGGCGCGCAGCGCCGAAACCAGCCTCGATCACCGCAATTGCGGTGGCGCTGGCGAAACGGATGACCTGCAACCTGCGAGCGGGCGCGCGGAAAGCCAGCCCGACCAGTGCTGAACAAAGCACCAAGAGGAACCCCAGCCCATAGCTGCCGACCAGAGCGGCCACTTGTGCGATGGGCAACCAGTCGGCCAGCGTGTAGGCGGCAAGGTTCCAAGGAAACCCCGTCAGAACGTGCCCCCGGAGCCATTCAAGGCCGGTCCAGCTTGTCGCGAGCGAAAGAGCCAGCGGCAATCCGGCGCGCGCCATTCGGGAGGCAAGGGCACAAGCCACAGCCGGAAACACGGCCAGCAGCGCCGCAAGACCGAGGACGGCAGGCAAGGCCAACCATCCGAACCGGTCCGCCTCGACCTGAAAACTCTCCGTGATCCAGAAGAGCCCGGGTATGAACTGGCCCAAGCCAAACAGATATCCCAGTCGAAACGCGACAGGCCACGGCGTGCCGTGCAACATAATTGCCAGCACAGCGAAGGCGATCAGCGCAAACGGCAGGATCGAATATGGCGGCAAGGCCAGTACAAGTATGGCGCCAGCGGCCAGGGCCATACCCAAACTGGGTAGTCCTTGAAGCAGCTTTCTGCCGGAAAAGGGATGTGCCTCTGAAGTGATCAATCCTGCGAAAGCCCCCGTCTTAAGACGGGAGGGCTAATTGCTCTAGCTACTTGAGGTGCAAGGTATGCGTTTCTGGATCACGGCAATGTCAGAGTGTCCAGACCTGTTGGTCGACTTCGAGGGGCCGATCCGAAGCCTCGCAAGATGAACGGCGCAGAGCTTGTCGCGCTTTCGGCCCAAACCGTGCGCTGTTGACGGCTCTTTGATTTGTCTCGTCGGCAAGACGACGATACTGCCCATTCCGAAACGTAGGTGAAGGAGTGATCCATGGCCGAAGAACGGATCGGGCGACGGGCTTTGTTGGGCGGAGCAGTCGGGATGGCAGGTCTTGCGGCCCTACCAGCCTTGGCGCAGGACGGCACGACCGAGTTTCAGGCTCCTGTATCCGGCAGCGTGCGGAACAACGTGTCCAGCTTCCGGATGCCTCAGTGGCGGGACTATTTTGAGAATACCAAGGGCGGTGCGATTCTGGCGGACACCAAGTCACGCGCACTGCATTATTGGTCAGAGGATCAGTCGACCTACCGGCTCTATCCCTCTTCAGTCCCTCTGTCCGAGGAACTGACACGGCTCGGGCGGACCGAAATTGTCCGCAAGGCCGTGAATCCACCGTGGCGTCCGACGGCGTCCATGCTCGAGCGCAACCCGGACTGGCCGAAGATGGTCGAAGGCGGATCCAAGGACAACCCTCTTGGTGTCCGCGGAATGTATCTGTCCTGGCCTGCCTATTTGATCCACGGCACCCATGATACCCGGAAGATCGGTCGCAGATCATCGAACGGGTGCATCGGCCTCTACAATGAACATGTCATTGAACTCTATGATCTGGCGCAAGTCGGCACTCAGGTGCTGCTGATCTAGGTCTATGGCTTTCTGAACGCATCAGGCTGACGTCGCCCGAAAGCTGGGCGGAAGGCGGGCTGATGTTTGCTTGCTTTCGCTAGGTCAAGTGTCCTCAGCCCACTAGCACGGTCGACAACAGGTTCACGTTCAGCACGATGATCACGGCGGCGATCAGCCAGCAAAGGCCGGTCAGCCAGCGGGGGGCGACCAGTTCGCCCATCTTGGCGCGGCTGGCGGTGAACATCACCAAGGGCACGATGGCGAAGGGAAGCTGGAATGACAGCACGACCTGGCTCAGGATCAGCAGTTCGCCTACGCCGCCGCTGCCGTAGAGCAGAATCACGAAGATCGCCGGGATGATCGCAAGGCCCCGGGTGATCAGGCGTCGCGCCCAAGGGGCGATGCGCAGGTTGATGAAACCTTCCATCACGATCTGTCCAGCCATAGTAGCGGTGACAGTAGAGTTCAGACCGGCGCACAAAAGCGCCACGCCGAACAGGACCGGCGCGAGCGAAGAGCCGAGCAGGGGCTCCAGCAATAGATGCGCCTTGTCGATCTCGGCCACGTCGTTTTCGCCGACGGTGTAGAAGGCTGCAGCTGCGAGGATCAGGATCGAGGCATTGATCGTCAGCGCGAACATCAGGGCGATGGTGCTGTCCCAAGTCGCCAACCGCAGCGCCTCGCGTTTGGACGGAAGATCAAGCCCGAAGGCGCGGGTCTGTACGATGCCCGAATGCAAGTAGAGGTTATGCGGCATGACCGTCGCGCCGATGATGCCAAGCGCGAGGTAGAGCATCGTCGGGTTGTTGAAGATCTCGCGGCTTGGGGCAAAGCCTGCGATGACTTCGCCCCAGACCGGGTCGGCTTGAGCGATGAGCACGACGAAACAGGCGGCGATCAGCGCCATCAGGGAAATGATCAACGCCTCGATCCAGCGGAACCCCTTGTTCTGCAACCACAGGATCAGGAACACGTCAGCGGCTGTGATGAAGATGCCGATCTCGAGTGGGATGCCGAAGAGGAGGTTGAGGCCGATGGCAGTGCCGATCACCTCGGCTAGGTCTGTGGCGATGATGGCTAGTTCGGCGAAAATCCAGAGCGGGACTGACATCCATTTCGGGAAGGCATCGCGGCAGGCCTGCGCCAGATCACGGCCCGAGGCGACCGCCAGCCGCGCGCACAGAGATTGCAGGAGGATCGCCATGATATTCGACAACAGGGCGACGAAGAGCAGCGTGTAGCCAAAGGCCGCGCCACCCGCGAGCGAGGTCGCCCAGTTGCCGGGGTCCATATAGCCCACCGCCACCAGGTAGCCGGGGCCTATGAAGGCGAGGAACCGGCGGAACCGGCTGGTGCCACCGTTTCCGACCGCGATGCTGCGGAAGACTTCGGAAAGGGAGGGGGTCTCGCTTTCCTGCCGCCAGGCATTGGTCGTCATGGCTCTTGGCACTCCCGGCTTGATCGCGCCCGACAAGACGCGGCGCATAAAGTTAGACAGTACTAACATTCTGCCCCGCGCCTTTACTTGTCAATCCATCCCGTGCGACACTGAACAAATGACAGAGTTAGATCCTGAAACCCATGCCACGTCAGATGACCGGCCCGCGGACCTGCGCGCCGGGGCGTTTCGGGGTGTGCGCGAGGCCCGGCGCAATGAACTGGCCGAGGACTACGTCGAACTGATCGCCGAACTGATCCACGATCAGGGCGAGGCGCGCCCGGTGGACATCGCCGCCCGGCTTGGCGTGAAGGTGCCGACCGTGAGCAAGACCCTGGACCGTCTCGCGCGCGAGGGGCTGATCACCCGCGCGAAGTATCGGTCGGTCTTTCTGACAGACGCGGGCCGCGCGCTGGCCAAAGAATGCCGGCGTCGGCACGAGATCGTCTTGCGCTTTCTCATCAGCCTCGGCCTTGACCCCGAGACAGCGGAACGGGATGCCGAAGGCATCGAGCACCATGTCAGCGAGCGGACGCTGGCCCTGTTTTCGGCTTTCGCCAACCGGTCCTGAAGGCCGTCAGCTATTCTCGACCGCGAACCGCACATCGGCGATCAGGCTGTCGGCGCTGAAATTCTCCAGCCGTTTGCCATTGAGGAAGAAGGTTGGCGTCTGGCGGATAGCCAAGGCTTCCACGTCGGCCGCATCCTGATTCAGGATGCCAGTGATCCCCGGGAAGAACTGGTCGGTCTCGGCCTTTTCGAGATCAAGGCCCGCAGCTCCGGCGATTTCCCATGCCACGTCCATCTCGGGCGAGCCATGAACGGCCCAGCCAGGCTGCTGCTCCAGTAGTGCATCGAGGACAGGCTCGAACTTGTCCTGCATCCGCGCGGCCTCGAGGATGCGCACAGCCTCGTCCGAGCCTTCGTGGAACACGGTATAGCGCAGCACGACCCGGACCTGGGTCGGAAACTGCCGCCGGATTTCCTGCACCACGGGGTGGTATGCACGGCAGGCCTCGCAGGAGGGATCGAAGAATTCAACCAGTGTGACGGGGGCATCGGCGGGGCCGAAGCTAGGGGAGTAGTCACGGACCAAGAGGGCCTGATCCTCGGTTGGCGTGGCGGCGGCCGCCGCTTCTGCCTCGGCGTCGCGGCGCTGGTTCAGCACGAAGGCGCCACCTGCGAAAGCAGCAACACCAAGTGCGGAGGCTCCAAGGATAAGGGTGCGGCGGTTCATGGGCGGTGTCCTTTCGGAAAGAGGAGACAGGCAAGGATCGCCGCAAAGGCGACCGCTGAGAGATAGGGGATCGGCAGGCCAAGAATCATCTGCGCCTCGCCGGTGCAGGAGGGGCCATTTTCAGTGCATGGCACGATCGGTGCGGGCAGGATCCCGGCGTACAGGCCCGAATGCCATGCCGCAAGTGCGAGCCCGGCGAGGGCCAACGGCAAGCCGTAGGTGCGCGCCATCCCGTCCTCCCGCCAGAGCGACAGGCCAAGGATCGGCACCAAGGGGAACATGGCGATACGCTGATACCAGCAGAGCGTGCAGGGCATCTGACCCAGCACCTCTCCGATGAAGAGCGCACCAAGCGTGGCCGCCAGAGCGATCAGGAAGGCCGCAGTCAAGGTAAGGTCGTCGCGCGACATGGATTGCGGATCAGCTTTGGTCAAGAACCGGCTCCTTACTGCGGCGAAGGGGAAGCGAGGCGACAAGGATCAGGACCGCGCCCAAGGTGATGCAGATATCCGCAACGTTGAACGTGGGCCAGTGCCAGTCACGCCAATAGAAATCAAGGAAATCAGTCACGGCGCCCTGCCGAAGCCGGTCGATGATGTTGCCAAGCGCCCCGCCCACGACCAGTGCAAAGCCTGCCCTTTCCAAAGCATGTTTCGCCCGGAATGCCATGGCGGCGAAGGCGATGGTCAGCGCGCCCGTCAGCGCCGCCATCAGAAGCGGCTTACCTGCCATGAACCCGCCCATCATGCCAAAGCTCGCGCCCGTATTGAACCCGAGGGAAAGGTTGAAGCCCGGCAGGACCGGGACCGCAGTCCCCTGCGACAGCAGCGACAGCGCTGCGGTCTTGGTCAACTGGTCTGCCACCACTGCGGCAGCAATCAGCGAAATCAGCATCACCCTTGTCATTTTACGGCCTTGCTCTTGATGCCGATCCAGCGTGGGACCGACGCGGCGTAACGATCATAGTCCGGCCCGATTGCCATGCGCAGGGCGGCCTCTTCGGACCGCACTTGCGCGCTGGCCGACCAGAGAAACAGGACTGGGGCGAGGACTGTAGGGAAAGAGGGAACCGCCATCGCAACACCTGCCAGCAGTGCCGCTTGTCCCACAAAGGTCGGGTTGCGGCTGAACCGGTAAAGCCCGCCGGAGACCAGATCGCCGGTTTCGCCGCTGACCACGCCGACGCGCCAGGATGATCCCATCGACATCTGAGCGGCAAAGGCCACCATCGCGCCAAGCCCTGCGACAAAGACCCCGACCAAGCCTAGAAGGACAGCACGCCCCTCGGTCCAGAGCGGGTCAACCTTGTGGAGCGCGGGAACGGCGAGCCAGAGGAGCGGCCCGAAGAAGGCGAATGCAAAGGCCGCGCGGAAACCGATTGCCGCCAGCCGGTCGCGCCCGGTGGCACGGGCAAACAGCCAGACCGGACGCCCCGCCGCTTGTGCGGCCAGGGCGCTGCCCCAGAAGAACAGCGCCAGATAACCGAAAAGAAGGGCCAGCGCGGCCCAGCCAAAACCGGAGATCATCTGCTCAGCCCTCGCGTTCCGGGTTAAACCGCAGCAGACGCAGGGCGTTTAGCGTCACAAGCACGGTTGCACCCGTGTCGGCGAGGATCGCGATCCAGAGGCCGGTCAGACCAAAGACCGAGGTCACGAGGAAGACGGCTTTCAGCCCGAGCGCTATGGTCACATTCTGGCGGATGTTGGCCATTGCTGCGCGCGACAGACGGATCGTGGCGGGAATGTCGGTCACCCGGTCACGAAGAATGGCCGCATCGGCCGTTTCCAGCGCCACATCAGTGCCCGATCCCATCGCCACGCCAACGCTTGCCTGTTTGAGCGCGGGGGCGTCGTTGATGCCGTCGCCGATCATCATCACGCCACCTTTACTTCCGATCTCGCGGATGTAGGCAAGCTTGTCCTCCGGCATCATGTCTGCCTCGAACTTCAGGCCGAGGCCTCCGGCGATCGCAGCGGCCGTGCGCGGGTTGTCGCCGGTCAGGATGACCGCAGTCACCCCCATGGCCTTCAACTGGCGCACCGCGTCTTTCGCATCCGCACGCGGCTCGTCCCGCATGGCGATCAGACCGAGCGGGGCCTTTTCGCGAAACACGGCGACCGCGGTCTTGCCGTCCTCCTCAAAAATCGTCGCCTGCCGAAGGCCAAGGCCATCCAGCCCGCCATGCTCCATCGCGTAGCGGGGCGAGGACACATAGGCCGCAGCGCCGCCCACGGTTGCAACAACGCCCTTGCCCATCAGCGCCTTTGCGTCTTGCGAGGGCAGCGCAGAAACGCCAGCGTCCTTGGCCTTGTTCAGGATCGCAATCGCCAGCGGGTGGCTCGAGCCGGTCTCGACGCCTGCCGCCACGGCCAGAAGTTCAGCTTCGGTGGTCGTCCCGAACGGCACCAGATCCGTCACCTGCGGGCGACCATGCGTCAGCGTCCCGGTCTTGTCGAAGGTCACAACATCCACCTTCGCCGCCGCTTCGATCACGGCACCGCCCTTCATCAACAGCCCACGCCGCGCCCCGGTGGACATGGCCGAAGCGATGGAGGCGGGGACCGAGATGACCAGCGCACAAGGGCAGCCGATCAGCAGGAGGGCAAGGCCGCGGTAAACCCAAGTGTCCCAGGGCTGGCCGAAGACCAGCGGTGGCACCACGATGACCAGCGCCGCGACGCCGACGATGGCAGGCATGTACCAGCGGCTGAACCGGTCGATGAAGCGTTCGGTCGGGGCACGCGCCTCTTCGGCCTCTTCAACCAGACGGATGATGCGGGCGATGGTGTTGTCCTCGGGACCTTTGGTCACTTTGACCCGCAGGGCCGCCTCGGTGTTGATTGCGCCTGCAAAAACCGCGTCCCCGGGGCCGCGCGTCTTGGGCACGCTTTCCCCAGTGACCGGGCTTTCGTCCACGCCCGAAGTGCCATCCACGATCTCGCCATCGGCCGGAATCCGGTCACCGGGGCGGACAAGGACTGTCTGGCCCACAGACAGGCTTGCGGCTGGAACCTCGCGCGTGCTGTCACCTGTAACGAGTTGCGCCGTCTTCGGCACAAGATTGGCCAGCGCCCGGATCCCGTCTCGCGCCTTGCCGGCGGCCACGCCTTCCAGCACCTCGCCCACGGCGAACAGAAACACCACCAGTGCCGCCTCTTCGGCAGCATTGATGAACAGCGCGCCGACGGCGGCAATCGTCATCAGGCTTTCGATGGTGAAGGGCTGTCCCATCCGCAGCGCCGCAAAGGCGCGCTGCGCTACCGGGGCCACGCCGATCAAGCAAGCGGCAACGAAGGCCCATTTACCGATCTCGGGTGCAAGATATTCAATGACCCAAGCGGCACCCAGCAGAAGGGCGGTAAAGATGACCAATCTGCCCTTGGCGGTCTGATACCAGCGCTTGCCCCGGTCGGCGGGATCGTCATGGACATGACCGGGACTGCCGTGACCGCTATCGTCGCGCTTGGTGCTGGCCGCCTTAGGGCCGTGGTCGTGACCAGAATGATCGTGACCAGCGGCGGCGTGGGCGGCGTGATCATGATCTTGATGCATGTCGCTCTGCTCAGGTACGGATTGGGCCCCCGGCAAAACGAAGTCCTTCTTCGCACCGGCGGCGCGCGGCGCAATCTCATAGCCAAGCGCACGGACGGTCTTCTCGATCTTGTCCCGCCCGGTTTGTGCCTCATCCAGCGTCAAGCGCAGGCGTTCCGACATGATGCCAACCTCGACGCCGCTTACCCCCGGCAGGCGCGTCACCGCATCCTTGATCTTGGTCGCGCAGGACCCGCAGTCCATGCCCGTCACCGTCCAGTCACAGGATGTTTCGCGTGCAGCTTCCGACATCGTCATTCCTCCTGCCGCTGAGCGGGCAGTTGCTTTCATCGAATCAGGAACCTAATGTCTCTAGCAACTATAGCTTCAAGGAGAATCTGATGCTGACTATCGGAAAGTTGGGCGAGGCCGCCGGGGTGAAGGTACCGACGATCCGCTATTACGAGCAGATCGGCCTACTTCCCGAAGCCGAGCGCAGCGCGGGCAACCAGAGACTCTACAGCCGCAAAGCGCAGGGGCGGCTGGCCTTCATCCGGCACGCCCGCGATCTGGGCTTCACGCTCGAAGCGATCCGCGACCTGCTGAGCCTGTCGGACCGACCGGATCAGTCCTGCGCTGCTGCCGATGCCATCGCTAAGGCACAGCTGGCAGAGGTTGAAAGCCGCATTGCGCGTCTGACCGCGCTGAAGGCCGAACTTGAACGGATGGTCGTGCAATGTGCAGGCGGCAAGATCGCCGATTGCCGTGTCATCGAAGTTCTGGGCGACCATTCGCTTTGCGAGACCAATCATCGGCATCCGGAGACAGAAGCGACGCATTAACCGCACCCGCAACACTCACCATTCAAGCCAGCACCGCTTCTTCCGAAAAAGCCGCCCCGGGCCGCTAGAGCATCAACGGCACTCCGTTCAACCGGATGTGCGTTGCCGAATTTTTCTTCTCATGTCATGCAATCTGAATGTCGTGGATAGTCCGACCCTTTTTAGCAGTGCTTTTGGCTGTGTCCCTGTTCGGGGCCACAGTCAGTGAGGTATCGGCCGGACTTGCAGCGGAGATCGCGGCAGCAGCCGATCCGTGCTGCGAAGGCGATTGCCCTGATGACCAGGCATGCGGCGTCGCCTGCGAAATGATGGCGCGTGGCGGGATGACATTGCTTGCTCTGGTACAAGCCCCCGGGCTTTCTGTATCTGAGGAGGCATCTGCTGCAGTCCTAATGCTTCCTGACTTGCATCCACCATCCGGGCTTCCGCCGGATGGCTTGAGGCGACCTCCCCGCATTTGACCCTGCCGCGTGCGTCAGCGCGCGGATGATGCCGTTTGCACCTGCGCCAATTGGCTTCGCGGGTGCCCTGTCGCTGCAATCAAAGGGTCTTCCTCATGACAAACATGTTCTGCCGCATTTGCGGCTCCGTTCTGGCACTTCTCATCGGCGCATCTGCCCTCTGGGCAGGTGCAGACGACTACCGTTTCGAGATTGTCTCGACCGACCATCGTGTCGGTTCTGGGGTAACGATTGAACTTCGTCTGACCGATCTTCGCACCGGCCAGCCGGTCGAGGGCGCGGTTATTTATGCCACGCGCATGGACATGGCCCCCGACGGGATGGAGACGATGACCTCCCCCGTCACCGCATTGCCGGTCGAAGGTCCGGGCACTTACCTGTTCAGCACGGATCTCACCATGGCGGGTGGATGGCGGTTTTCGGTGGCGGCCAAGGTGCAGGGTGAACCGGAAACCGTGAAGGCAGAACTGGAATTGCGAGCCGAGCCATGAGCGCGGTTGGCAAGCTGACTGCCGCAGTCCTTGTCGCAGGCACTGCCGGATGGATCGGACTGACCGCTGGAGAAAAGGGAATCACCGTGGCCAGCCTGATAGGCATGGCTGAGCTGCAGCTTGGCGTGTTGATGGGCAATGACGCAGTCGCCATGCCGGGTGCTGACGCCCCTGAAGCAGAGCCGACCGGTCCGGTGATCTACTGGAGGCATCCGGATGGGTTGCCCGAATGGTCGGTATCCGAGCAGCAAACGGCGGATGGGCGGGCCTTCTTGCCTGTCCTCGCCAGCGAGGATCTCTCGCTGGGCCCTGCGCCCGAGCCTAGTTCAGATATGGCAATGGCGGAAACAGGTGAGCGGACCATCCTCTACTACCGCAACCCGATGGGCCTGCCAGACACCTCGCCAGTGCCGAAGCAGGACTCAATGGGGATGGATTACATCCCCGTCTATGACGGTGAAGACAGTGATGACGGCTCAGTCACTGTCAGCCCTGGCAAGTTGCAGCGCACCGGGGTTCGAACTGCCGAAGCAGTGTTGGCACCCCTGGCGGCAACATTGCGCGCGCCAGGCATCGTGGAACTGGACGAACGCCGGATCAGCGTGATCTCGCTGCGCGCCGACGCCTTCATAGAAACCGTTGCCGATGTGACCACGGGCAGCACGATCGCCGAAGGCGCACCGCTCGCGACGCTTTATTCACCCGAGATCGCTGCCGCTCTTGCACAGTTCCTAACAGACGTGCGGTCGGAAGGGCGGTTGAGGGAGGGCGCGCGGCAAAGATTGGAAAACCTCGGCGTGCCGGGAGAAGTGATCGACCGCATCGCGGCCGAGGGCCAGACGACGGTGAGTATTCCGATCATGGCCCCGCGCAGCGGCGTGGTGCTGGAGCGGATGGCGGTCGAAGGCATGATGTCGGAAGCGGGTGAGACGCTGTTTCGCATCGCTGACACCTCGACCGTCTGGGTCATCGCCGAAGTGCCTGAAGCGGCGCTGATGGAGATTGCAGTAGGAACAGAGGTTCGGGTGAGCTTTCGCGGCCTCACAGATGGCCCGATTTCGGGCCGTATCGACACCATTTACCCCGAAGTCGATATGATGACCCGAACCGGAAAGCTGCGGATTGAATTGCCGAACCCGGACGGGCGCCTGCGCGCCAACATGTTCGCTGAGGTCGAAATTGTGCTCGGCGGCGCGCCCGTGGTGCAAGTGCCGGAAGGGGCTGTGATCGACACCGGTGACCGGCAGGTGGTGATTCTTGATCTGGGCGAAGGGCGGTTCCGGCCTGAACCGGTGACCGTAGGGCGCAAGGGCGGCGGCATGATCGAGATCGTCAGCGGCGTGGGCGCGGGCGACGTAGTGGTGAGTTCTGCCACCTTCTTGATCGACGCCGAAAGCAACCTCAATGCGGCTTTGGCTGCCCTTGCAGCGCCCGGATCCACCCCGGAGGCCAACCCATGATCACCCGCATTATCGAATGGTCGGCCCGCAACGTGCTGCTTGTGCTCTTTGCCACCGTCTTTACCGTGGCTGCGGGCCTTTGGTCCCTGCGCACACTGCCGATCGACGCCATCCCCGATCTATCGGATGTGCAGGTGATCGTGCTGACCGAATATCCCGGCCAAGCGCCGCAGGTGGTCGAGGATCAGGTCACCTATCCCCTCACTTCGGCCATGCTGACCGTGCCACAGTCACGCGTGGTGCGAGGGTTCTCGTTCTTCGGCATCTCTTTCGTCTACATCATCTTCGAAGATGGCGTGGACCCCTACTGGGCCCGCTCGCGCGTGCTGGAATACCTCAATGCTGCCGCCGCGCGTCTGCCGGACGGGGTAACACCTGCGCTCGGGCCGGATGCAACGGGCGTGGGCTGGGTCTATCAATACGCGCTGAAGGGCGAGAACCTGAGCCTTGCCGAGTTGCGGTCCCTGCAGGACTGGGTAATGCGCTTTGGCATCAGCCGGGCGGATGGCGTATCGGAAGTCGCCAGCGTCGGCGGCTTCGTCAAACAATACTCGATCACCGTCGATCCGTTGCGGATGCGGGCGCTTGGCATCACCCTGTCCGAGATCGGTGAAGCGGTTGCGGCCAGCAACATGGACACCGGCGGGCGCACGGTCGAGCTGTCGGAATTCGAGTTCATGGTGCGGGGACGCGGCTATCTGGACGGCATCGCTGATCTGGAGATGGTCCCGATCCGTGCCGAAGGCGGCGTCCCGGTCCTTTTGCGCGATGTTGCGCGGGTCGAGATCGTGCCCGACGAGCGCCGGGGCATTGCTGAGCTGGATGGAGAAGGCGAGGTCGCCAGCGGCATCGTGCTTCAGCGCGTGGGTGCCAATGCTCTCGACGTGATCGACAACGCCAAGGCCGAGATCGAGACCATCGCGCAAAGCCTGCCCGAGGGGGTGGAGATCGTCACCGTCTATGACCGGTCCAACCTGATCCTGTCAGCCATTGAAACCCTGCGGACGACACTTCTTGAGGAAAGCATCGTCGTGGCGCTGGTCACCTTCGTGTTCCTGCTGCACGTCCGCTCCTCTCTGGTCGCCATCATCATGCTGCCGGTGGGCCTCTTGATGGCCTTCACAGCCATGCGCGCGCTTGGCATCGGGGCCAATATCATGAGCCTTGGCGGCATCGCTATCGCCATTGGCGCGATGATCGACGCCGCCATCGTGATGATTGAAAACGCCCACAAGCATCTGGAACGGGCGGAACCCGGCAAGCCACGGGTGGAAGTGCTGATCGAAGCCGCGTCCGAGGTTGGCCCGGCGCTGTTCTTCAGCCTGCTGATTATCACCGTCTCCTTCCTGCCGATCTTCGCGCTGGAAGGGCAAGAGGGCCGCCTATTCGGCCCCTTGGCTGCAACCAAAACTTTCGCCATGGCGGCCGCAGCGCTCTTGTCAGTGACGCTGGTGCCCGCGCTGATGGTGATCTTCGTGCGCGGGCGGATCGTGCCGGAACACCGCAACCCGGTGAACCGCGCCCTGATCGCGATCTACCGACCCGTCATCCAATGGGTGCTGCGGGCGCGGGTACTCACCATCACGCTCGCCCTGGTGGCACTGGTCGCCACAATCTGGCCCGCGCGGCAACTGGGGTCCGAGTTCATGCCCGCGCTGGACGAAGGCACGATGATGTACATGCCCACCACCCTGCCGGGTCTCTCTGTCACCAAAGCGGCGGAATTGATGCAGATGCAGGACCGCATCATCCGCACCTTTCCCGAGGTTGAAACCGTCTTCGGCAAGGCCGGTCGTGCGCTAACGGCAACCGACCCGGCCCCTACCGAAATGTTCGAGACGATCATTCAGCTGAAGCCGAAGGATGAATGGCGCCCCGGTGTCACGATGGAAAGCCTTCGGCTGGAAATGGACGCCGCCCTGCAATTCCCCGGCGTCTCGAACGCCTGGACCCAGCCGATCCGCGCTCGCATCGATATGCTGGCCACCGGCATCCGCACGCCGGTGGGGGTGAAAGTCTTCGGCACCGACCTTACAGAAATGGAGGCAATCGCGCGGCAGGTCGAGGCGGTGCTGCGGAATGTTCCCGGCACCACCAGCGCCTATGCCGAACGGGTCATCGGCGGCTATTACCTAGACATCGTGCCGGACCGTGAACGGCTGGCGCGTTACGGCCTGTCGATCCAGGACGTCCAGGAGGTGATTGCCATGGCGCTTGGGGCCGAGGCGATCACTCAGACCGTCGAGGGACGCGAGCGCTACAACGTGGCACTGCGCTATCCCGCAGCGCTGCGCCAGGATCCCGAGGCCATCGCGCAAGAGGTTCAGGTCGCGCTTCCGGGTGGTGGCACTGTGCCCTTGGGCGAGGTCGCCGCTGTCGAGCGCACACGGGGTGCGACATCGATCCGCACCGAGAACGGTCAGCTTGCCGTCTACATCTTCGTGGACATCGCGGGCCGCGATCTGGGCGGCTATGTCGCCGAGGCACAAGCGGCAGTGGCTGGCGAAGTGATCCTGCCGCCCGGCTATTCGCTGGGCTGGAGCGGTCAGTTCGAATACCTCGAACGTGCCAAGGCTCGGCTGGCAATCGTGGTCCCGTTGACGTTGGCAGTGATCTTCCTGCTTCTCTTTCTGAACTTCCGCCGCTTGACCGAAACCCTGATCGTCATGTTGTCGCTGCCCTTTGCCCTGGTCGGCGGGGTCTGGCTGATGTGGTGGATGGGGTTCAACACCTCCGTGGCAGTCGCTGTCGGGTTCATCGCGTTGGCCGGCGTGGCGGCGGAAACCGGGGTGATCATGCTGATCTATCTCGACCATGCGCTGGCGGAACGCCGAGCTGATGTAGTCCGAGCGGGCCGCGCCTTCACCCGCGCCGATCTGGATGCCGCGATCATGGTAGGTGCGGTAGAACGGGTGCGGCCTAAGATGATGACCGTGGTGGCCATCATGGCGGGCCTGATGCCGATCCTCTGGGCACATGGCACAGGGTCCGAGGTCATGAGCCGTATCGCCGTGCCGATGATCGGCGGCATGGTGTCGTCCACCATCCTGACGTTGGTCGTGATTCCGGCTGTCTACGCACTGATCAAGGGGCGCGGTCTGGCGAAGGCAAAAGACATAGCCAACGGTGGTGCCGTCATGAAGCCAATGGGTCAATCCCTGGCCTGAAAGTAGTCGGAGAAACCCCAGCAAAAATGATTGGAGCAAGCAAGTCCGAGGTTTCTCTTCCGCATCAAGCCATCTCATCGGGAGATTTCTCCTGCCAAAACGGCGCGTCCGTGCACGGCGAGGATTGCAGTGAACCTTGGACAGCCGAACTGTCGGACGACATCTAGGATACGAGCATCGTAGGCGGCTTGGCCAATCAGGCTGCACAAATCCGATGCGTGAAACTGTCGGTTGGCGCTCGGAGCAGCCCGAATCTGCTGATGGAGCTCGAGCGTTTTGGGATCTTCTTTGGCCAGCGGCTCCGGCTTCGATGAAAACGCTGGAGCCCGGCTTGACGAACTGGTCCGCCAGCGCCGCATGAAGCCGAGCAAGTAGCCAGCCGGGACATGGGCATTGCCGCGCGACCGGTTGAAAGTCAGGAAACGTTCCCAGATGATCTGCGTATCGACGTTCCAGCAGGCAAGCGACGCCTTCGCTGACTTGATCAATTCTGCCCAATGCGTGTGGTAGACGCTGGCTACTGCGCCGATCTCGATCTTTCCTGCAAAGATAGTTTTGTTCTTAGAGTCTCCAGATAGTGATGTGTCGCCTGCAGATGACACGACATCTGGCGCTGTTCCAGTTGCGATATGCCCCCCGAACCGGAACAGCCAGGGCGCGAACTTGCCATTGGGCTTCCACCGGGCCAGCGCCAAGCCGGACGCCGCGAGCTCGACTAGGAGCGCCGTCAGATGCTGCCGGGAAACCCCCATCTTTTCGGCGAGGTGCGCCAGCGTGAACGCGGCCGTTCCGCGTTCAAGCCCGTTGTAGCCATCCTTCCAGGCGATGCCGTCGAGGATGATCGTCGCGAGCTTATGGGCCGCAGTGGAGAGCGGTGTTTCGGTGATGCGGCGCAGGATGGCGCCGGTCGTGAGTTCCATGATGTGTCGTTCCGTCTTGGGGCGACACCAGACCGCGAGGCGTGCAAAATTTCGTTCCGGCAAAGACATTTGCCGGTTGAACGGACCCAAAGCTCGCGCTAGATTCCCACTACCACGAGGAAATCAGTGCGGCGTCGGGCCTATGGTCTGGCGTCGTTTCTGTTTCTGGGTATCCGGTCTTTCGATCGTTTCAGGGGAGGGCGGACGTTAAGGTTCTCAGTAATGAACCTCTTCGTGTCCGTAGCTCCCTTCATAGTCGCGCCATTCGACGAAAACAGACCGGTGCCAATAGCTGCGACAGTCTGCCGGCACGGTGAGGTCTGAGGCCGTCGGCACCGCAGAAACGCTGCTCCGACGACGGCTGTAGTCGCCCTGAGCGCCATAGGTGCCCATGTACACGGCGCCCCAGCTGTTGCAGTCGCCGTCAGAGTTGCGTCTCTGCTGGTAGGTGATCTCGAACACGCGGATCGAGCGGACAAAGTCAAACGCCGGATCGGAGATATCGACATCTGCCCGATCCTGGACGAGCTGAGGTGCCCACGGCGTTTTCGGGACAGAGATGAGCGGGGCAGTCTCTCCGCGAACGGCGATGTCGAACAGGCGCTCGATCGGTTTGGCCTCGCCGCGGAAACTCGCCCGCATCGGGCAGTTCCAGATTTGCAGCGGTGGCTCGACCGGCCATGGCGTGATCCGGGCAATGAAGACGGTGCGGGCATGGGCGCATTCGGTCGAGGCTGGCCAGCCGCCTGCGAGGCAGAGAAGGATCGCGCAATCGACGGGGTAGGCTTGTGCCGGAGCCGCAACAGAAAGTGACATGGCGGTCGCTGCCAGGGCGGCCGCAGCTCGTAGTCTTGTCATGGGAGTTTCCTTGTGAAGATGCCGGGAGGGGAAGGGTAGGGGGACCTGATCTCACGCGGTCATCCGTCCGGGTCCTCGCCAAGAGCCTGGTAGTCGTGGATCGCGCGGTTGATCTCTTCGGACACCTGGGCTCGCGCGGCATCCAGACAGCGCAGATAGGTCTGCGCCTCATCGAAATAGGCCGTGAACTCCTGCCCGATCTCCACGCGATATTCCGCGCGCGTGGCAGCATCGGTCACCGGTGCAGGCGGGACCGGCGGCAGGCAGTCCAAGGCCGTCGATGCTTGAGAGACCCCGGAGACAGGCGTCGTGAGCAGGGTGGCGACGACGAGGTGAGCGCGTCTAGAGAGGAGAAGGGACATGCGCGATCCGGGGATTTCAAAACATGTGCATGAATTGCAAAACACCGCTATTGACGCAATAGGATTCTACCGCTAGGTGAGCGCCATGTTGTGCGACGACATGTTTCTCATCAGCGCAACATGCACTATGTTCTGCCGTGAGCGTGTTGCTTTCGGAAGGTGCCAACCCATGAGGAACTTGACCCCGGTGATCTTGCAGGCCGGACTTAAGGAGGCCCTGACCGAAGGCGGCATCGTCGAAGCCCTCTGTGTCGAGGACGCAAAGAAGGTTCTCAATGTTTGGCAAGGCACCTGGCGCATCCAGTTGCGCCTTGGCGACCAGACAGCCCTTCTGGTGATCTCGCGCGGGCTCGAACCCCGGGAGTTCAAGACCGTCACCGGTCTGATCTCCTTCGCGGTCGAGTTAGGTCTGACCACGGTCCCTGTTCCTTTGAAGAAGGGCGAGAAGGCGACCTGGACCCATGAAGCAGCGGTGGAGCCCATTCCCTGATCTGACCCTATGCGGCGGGCTGGCGCTTTGGCTCATCGCAGCACAAGGTGCCCTGGCCGAGGTCATTGATCTGGGAGCAGGGGCAGAGGACCTGCGGGTTCGGGCCAGCGTTCTCGATTTTGGCAAAGAGCTTCCCAAACGCGGCGATCTGAACGGCGCCGAGTTCGCAGATGAAGCTGAGATCGATGCAGATGACGAAGGTCTCGTTGTGCTTGCGTCCTATGGCACAACCCAGAAAGGGAGGGGTCCGCGTGGCACGGCCGAGATCGAGGACCTCGTACTCGACGTTGGTGACGACTACCTCCGCCATCCAGCGCTGAAAGCGGCGGGACTTTCCGGTACGGAATGGCTCGCGCTCTTCCGGGCCAACATCGCCGTGGAATCCGCCTTCAATCCGGATGCGCGCTCATCGGTCGGGGCCATCGGGCTTGGGCAACTGATGCCGGGAACCGCCGATCTCCTCGGTGTCGATCCCCATGATCCTAAAGACAACCTCCACGGCTCAGCCCGCTATCTCCTCGCACAGCTTGAGGACTTCGGCGCCGCCGATCTTGCTCTGGCCGCCTACAACGCCGGGCCCGAAGCGGTCCGCGACTATGGCGGCATTCCCCCTTATGCCGAGACCGAGGGCCATGTGGCCAAGGTTCTGCGGCTGACCAACGCAACCCTCAGTTCGGAGTGATCCACATGTTCCGCAATCTTTTTGGCGCGCGTTTGCCGCGCCTGGCTTTGCACACCCTTTTGCTGGCCCTGCCTTTCGCGGCGATCCTCGCGGAGCCCGCTCTCGCGCAGAACCTCGACCCCTTGGAGAACATGCTGCAGGTCGTGGTGGACGGGCTGACCGGCCCGATCGGACGGCTGATCGCCATCCTTGCTGTCGTGGCTGCCGGCTACATGATGTTCACCGGCCGCCTGAACTGGCCCCTCTTCCTTGCGATCTTCTTCGGTGTGGTCCTCGTCTTCTCGGCCGCGACCATCATCGACGGCTTTGCGGCCCCCTAAGGCGGGATCGGCGACAGGCCGGGTGGCATCGCACACCCGGCTTGGCCGCTCCCTCGGATGTTCCCCATGCATGACGCGCCCCTGTTCCTCGGCCTCACCCGGCCGCCGAAGATATTCGGCCTGCCCATCGGCTATTTCGTGAGCCTGATGCTGGGCTCGGTGATTCCCTTCGTGGGCGCCAACGACTGGCGGTTCCTGCTGATCGGGGTCGTCGGCTATCCGGTCCTGTGGTTCGTGGCAGACCGCAACCCGAACCTCTTCGAGACGGTCGCGGTGGTCTTTTCCCGGACACCGCGCACGCATGGCAAGTCGGCCTTTGGCGGAGATCGCCATGTCAGCTGACCTCAAATCCCTCTTCCCGGCCACACCTGCGCTACGATCTGTCTTGCGGCCTGAGGATCTCGCAGCCGAAACCCTCGCCAGGCACTTGCCCTGGCTCTCCGCACCTGCGGACAATCTGATCCTGACCCGGCAAGGTGATCTGATCGCCTCTGCCGTAGTCGAAGGGCAGGACAGTTTCACGACGGATGAGGGGGACCTCTCGCTCGCGACCACCTCGCTTGCGCGGCTAATCGGCCAGCTCGGCGAAGGCTTCGGGTTCCATGTCTCCAAGCTGACCCTGCCGGACGCACCTCAAATGAAGCCCTTCGATGGCGAGGGTTCCGGGGAAGCGTTCGCGGCCTTGGTCGATGCCCGCTGGCAGGGCCATCTTTGTGCCCGCACCCTGAAACGCCGGGTGCTAGTGGTCTCCCTCATCCTGCGCCCTACCGCGCTGAAACGTGCCCCGCTCATTGGCGCGCTCTTCAAGGCGGCTTTCACCGGCGATCTTGGCCAGAGGATCGAACGCTTGAATGAAGCGATGGGGCTTTTGGCCGGGGCCTGCCAGGGCCTGGGTTTCCGGCGGCTGACCGTTTCCTCCGGGGAATGGCTGGGTCTCCTTGGTGTCCTTCTCGGGCAGCCGATGGCCAAGGTGCTTCCGATGCGCAGCCAATTTCTTTGCGAGGCCGTGGCGTCCTCGCAGATGACGTTTTCTGGGAAGCGGGTGGAAATCGAAACCAGCGTCGGGCTGCGCTTCGGGACAATCTTCGGCGTGAAATCCTATCCGGCCCGCACCTGGGCGCGGATGCTCGACGCGTTGGAACTGCCCTACAACATCGTCATCACCAACAGCTTCACGCCCGCTCGCAACAACGAAATCGAAGAGCGCATCAAGCGAACGGCACGCCAGATGCGCGCCTCCGAAGATGCCGCCGAAACCCTGCGTCAGGAGCTTTATGAGGCCGCGGACAACGTCGCCTCGGGCCGTCAGGTCTTCGGCAAGCACCACCTGACCGTCATGGTCACGGCCGAGACCCCGGAACAGCTGGAGGAAGCCGCGTCCGAAGTCTGGCGGGCTGGACAGGATTGCGGGGCGACTCTGGTGCGCGAGAGCTTCGCCGCCCGCGCGGCCTGGTTCGCTCAGGCCCCGGGCAACTGGGCTTACCGCCCGCGCACGGCACTTCTGTCAGCCCAGAACTTCGCCCATCTGGCGGCGCTCCACCGAGTGACGGAAGGTCGCTCAAAGGTACAATCCCCGTGGGGCGAGACGATCACGGCGCTGCCAACGGTCACCTCAAGCCTCTACCGCTTCAATTTCCACGATAAGGGCGAGCGAGGTGCCGAGCCGAGCGCCGGCCACACGCTGGTGTTGGGCCGCACGGGATCGGGCAAAACCCTCGGCACGGCTTTCCTGATGGCGCAGGCCCGGCGGGTGCACGCCCGCGTCCTAGTCATCGACAAGGACCGGGGCCTCGAGATGGCCGTGCGCGCGTTGGGGGGCAGCTACTCTGCGATCCGGATCGGCGAGGCGACAGGCCTCAACCCGTTCCAGACCGAGACTGATGAGCGCGGGGCGGCTTGGCTCACGGACTGGCTCGGTGACATCCTTGCAGGGTCCCGGCCCTTCGAGACGGCCCAAACCGTCAGCCTGAACGCCGCCGTCCGTCAGATCGTTTCGGCTGACCCGCGGCTTCGGACCTTCGATGGCCTCGCAACCCTCGTAGCCTCAACCGACGACGAGGGCGATCTTGTGGGCCGTGTCCAGGAATGGGGGCAGGGGGGACGACATGGCTGGCTCTTCGGGCAGGGGGCCACATCCCAAATCAGCCTGTCCGAAGATGTGGTCGGCATCGACATGTCGGAGATCCTCGATCTTGGGACCGAGCGCTCGGCGCTTTTGGCCTATCTCTTCCGCCGCATCGAACGGGTGATCGAGGATCGCCGTCCGACCCTCATCGTTATCGATGAGGCTTGGAAGATGCTCGACGATCCGATCTTCGAGAAGCGCCTGCACGATTGGCTCGTCACCATGCGGAAGAAGAATGCCGTGGTGATGATGCTGACCCAGACACCGACACACCTGACCCGGGTCAAGGTCGGACAGATCATCGCGGAAAGCGTGGTGACCCAGCTTCTCTATCCGAACCCGCGTGCCAACCCCGAGGATTACCGGATTCTGCGGCTGAACGAAAAAGAGGCCGAGTTCCTCTGCACGCCAACGGGTGGCCTGCGCCTCGCCCTCCTGCGCTCGGCCGGTGACTCGGTCTTCGTGAACATGGATCTCGCGGCACTCGGACCTGCACTCGCCGTTCTTGGCGGCGGCCGATCCGGCGAAGACCGCGCCCCTTATGGTTGGCGCGATGCCCCCGACTTCTGGAAGGACATGACGTGACCCGATGCAACCGCCTGATCCCCCTTTCCCTTCTCGGGTTCACCCTTCTTTCCGCCTGTGCTGGCGTCGAGACGGGGGCCGTCTCCCCCTGCCATGGCCAGTTCCGAGCCGAGGGCAAATACTTTGCGGCGCGGGAGCAAAGTGACGGCACGACCGTCATCGTCTCGACGATGAACGCCCCCAACACGCCTTGCGAGAACTGAGCCACCTCATGCGTCGTGCCCCTCTCCTTCTCGGGCTTCTCCTCGGCACTGCGGTGCCCCTCGGCGTCCTGGCCCAAGGCGTGCCGATCATCGACGGCTCGCGGCTCTCAAACTTCATCTCGCGTCTAGTTGAACAGGCCGAGGACGCGGTGAAGCAGAGGGAGAAACTCGCCACGCGCTCCGAGCTCAGCGAGATCGAAGACGACCAACTGGCGGCCTATGAGCGTTTCCTCGCGGATACGACCGGCGTGACCGACCTCAGCGGCTTCGAGATGGGGACGGGAACCTTCCCTTCTGCAGACGAGGTCTATCCCCTTAAGGAGACAAGCCCGGAAAGCCAGCGGCTCTTCGGGGAAGGTGAGACGGTCGAGGCGATGATCATCGCCACGGCGGCGCGCTATGAGTCGCACCCTGGTGTCGTGAAGGTCGGCCTCACGCCAACGACCTGGCGCATTCTCTTCCAGTCGCTGGTGAAGCAGGAAAGTGGGTTTTCCAATGCGGCGATCAGCCCGGTCGGAGCCATGGGCTTCTGCCAGTTGATGCCGGGCACCGCCGCCGATCTCGGTGTCGATCCAACGGACCCAATGCAGAACCTCGATGGTGGCGCACGCTATCTTGCGACCCAATTGAACAGCTTCGGCCGGATCGACTTCGCGCTTGCGGCCTATAATGCCGGGCCTGGCAACGTCCAGAAATACGGCGGCATCCCACCCTTCGAGGAAACCCAGAACTACGTCCGCCGGATTTCGGGCTACTACGACGCCTATCTCTCAGTGATCACCGGCGCGGACGTGACGGGCACGTTGGCGGGGGTGGAGGGTGCGAGTGCCGAATGGGGCAACATGTCCTCGGCCTTCATCGGCTATTCCGGCCAACAGTCGGGGCAGATCGAGGCGGCCATGGCGCGGATCAAGGGGTTTCTCGAAGAGGCCAAGCCCCAGACCCCGAAAGAAGCGGTCGACCAGAACACCTACATGCTCGCCGAACGCGCGCGCCTTATGGCCCTGACGCTGCGGCTGCGCGCCGGTGCCGTCAAAGTCGAGGCGGCCCGTGGGCTCTCGGACGCCGCGCAATCCCTGCAATACACCACCTTCTGGGAGTATACTCCGTGAGACCTTTCGTCCTTCAAATAAGGGCGCGTCTCGCGCTCGCCGTCTGCGCATCGCTTCTGGCATCACCTCTTCTGGCCCAAGGCGTGCCCGTTATCGACGGCACCAACCTTGCCAAGAACATCGAGCAGCTGCAGGCGGCACTTCGCGACGCCGAAAACCAGATCGCGCAGATCGAAGAGTTGAAGAAGCAGGTCGAGACCGGTCTCGAGCAGCTGACCAACCTCGAAGGCATTCTCGGATCGATCTCGGGCCTGAACGAGATAGCGAGCCTTTACAATTCGGTGGAGGACCTGCGCTCGCGGGCGGCCAAGATCACCGATCTCTCCGGCTTCCAGGACGCACTGACCATCGGGGACTTCGATGGGCTCCTTAACAGCCTTCTCGATGGCGATGTGACCATGGGCGACAAGATGGCCGCCGAATACATGCGCGACACGCTGGAAGGGGCCGGACTGACCTCGGAAACCCTGGCCGGGTTGTCCTCCTCCGCCAACCCGCAGGACAAGCTCATCGCGACGACTGCTGCCACGAGTGCCACGGCCATGGGCGTGGCGCAGCTTTCTTACGAGGAAGCCGCCCAAAGCCTCGCGCGGATCGACGGCCTTGTCGATGAGATCGCCAAACAGGAAGGCCTGAAGGAAAGCATTGACCTCAACACCCGGATGGCCGCCGAGACCAACTACATGCTCGGCCAGATGTGGCGGCTGAACGCGGCTGCAGGACTCGCTGCTGGGCAGACAGGCGTGAACTGGGCGGCCGAACAGGCCAAGGAAAAGAGCTTCTTCGATTACTCGGGGGCCGAATGATGCGGCGGGTCTCTCACCACGTCGCGGCGGTTGCTGTCCTCGTCTGCCTTGCCAACTTTGCCGCAGCGGAGGACCTCGCCTCATTGAGCGACGTTCAGCTGGTTGAAAGAACCCGGGAAGCGGTAGTGGCGCAAGATGCGGAGGCCGCGCTGGATCTCCTGACCGAAATGCAGCGGCGCGGGACCGGGGTCTTTGCCGCCGCAGACCGGCCTGCCTGCGAAGAGGTGATCGATCTGCCGGATGGTATCACCGACTGGAAGTTCCGCGCAGTGGCTCGGCAGGCCTATTTCCGGGTGGCGATGTCGCGGCGCCTTATGGAAGGTTCCTGTGCTTGCCTCTTCGAGGGCTTCACTTTCGACGCCTTTATAAAGACCGCGTTGGGCAAGTCGACGGCGGAACTGACCGATGCAGACCGTCCGGCGCTGGAACGTATCCGCAATGAAGATCGGCGTGCGACCGAGGCGCGATTTCGAGATCTCGAGCAAAGCTGCCGGGCCAAGTGATCCATGGCCATCATCGCCGACATTCTGACCCAGGTTGATGCCGCCGCAACAGCGGTTGGTGCCACGGCATTTGATGCCGTGGCCGCCGAGATCGTGCCGGTCTTCCGGGTCGGGTCGGTCCTGGTGGTGGCTCTGGTCGGGATCAACCTGATGGCACAAGCCGTGCCAATGACCCTGCGCAACGGGCTCGGCTTGATGGTGCGGATCGCAGTCGCGTCGGCCTTCTTGTCATCCTGGACCAACTTCAATTCTGTTTACGGCGTTCTGACCAACGCCCCGAGCGAGATCGGGGCGGTCGTGATGAATGCGTTCGGGGATGGATCGGGCAATCTCTACGAGGGTTTGGATGCCCTCTACCTTCAAGCCCTCGATGTAGGTCAGGCGGTCAGCCAGAATGGCAGCTACATCACTGGTGCCCTTGCGGGCCTCCTGATGTTCCTGGTCGCGGCCCTCATGGCGACGGTGTCGATCATCGTGATCTCGGCCGCGAAGATCATGATCGGCGTTCTCGTCATATTCGCACCCGTCGCAATCGGCTGCACACTTTTCAAGGTCACCGCCCCGCTCTTTGACCGGTGGGTGAACCTTGCCCTCGGCTTTGCTCTTTATCCGATGCTGACGTCCGGCATGGCGGCCTTCACGATCTACATAGCGGAGGACCTCACCCCGGCCTCGCTCGCCTCGGTCGAAACCATCGGCGATGTACTGAGCTTCGTGGTCGTCATGATGCTCGGAACCGGCCTCATGGCCATGGTGCCGACGATCGCGCAGTCCCTCGCGTCGACCGCGACCGGTCTCGGCAGCGTCGCAGCCTCGACCTTCCGCACGGCCGACAGCGTCAAGGGATACGGGCGCACCGGCATCGCGTCCGGGATCGGCGCGGGCCGGGGAGCGGCTGGATTGGATCCCGGCGGCCGCCGTCCATCGGACGCCCGCCTGAATGGCAATACAGCCGGACAGATCGGGCGGTCCGCCGTGCAAACAGCGATACGGCTCGCCAGCCGGACACCGGACAAAAGCTGACACCCCAGAATTCGAGAAGTGGAGGACCGCCCATGGAGGCGCATGGATTTGATGTCGATCTCGTTCTGGAGCCCCGCCTCTCGGCCCGGCGTGCCTGGATCGTGGCAAGCGCCGCAGGCGGGCTGAGCCTGATCCTTGCAACCGCGCTGGTCCTCGTCCTGCCCTTGCGGGAAACCCAGGTTTTCACCGTCCTCGTTGATCGCCAGACCGGCGACGCCGAAAACATTCTTCGGGTCGCGCCGACCGGCATCGAGGACCAGGAAGCGCTGAAGCAGAGCCTCCTCGTGGCTTACGTCTCCGATCGCGAAGGCTATTTCTTGGCCGGCATCCAAGCCCGGCTTGAAAGTGTCCAGCGCCGCTCGACAGGGGGTGCAGAGGAAAGTCTGCGGCTTCTCTGGTCTAAGGGCGGCAGCAACACGGCCTATCCACCCGATGTCTATGGGCCCGGAGCGGAAGTCACGGTGACCGTGCGTCGGATCACCTTCCTTTCGCCGAACGTTGCCCAGATCCGCTTCCTGAAAACACTGCGCAAGACGAAGCAGGAACCGGTGACGCAACCCTTTGTGGCCACGGTCGAGTTTGCCTTCGAGCCGAAGACCGAACGCTCCCTCGCCCATGTCTGGGAGAACCCGCTCGGCTTCACCGTCTCGGCCTACCGCGTCGACGCCGAAACCCTGGAGACCAATCCATGACCCGTTCTCTCCTCCTCCCAGGGATTGCCTTCGCCTGCGCCCTCGGCATCGCGACCGTTGCCACTGCCGAAGTCGCCCCGGCGTCGATGGGCGCCGACGCGCGTGTCCGGTCGGTCCTCTACAACCCGGTCGATGTCATCCGGCTCGACACGCATCTGCGCGTAAACACCGCCATCGAATTGGGCGCGGGAGAGCGGATCGATTCCGTCCTTCTCGGCGACAGCGAGGCCTTCGAGGTCGAGGTGCTCTCGAACCGGACCACGGTTTCCGTGAAACCCCTGATCGCCGGGGCCGAGACCAACATGACGATCTATACTGGGCGGCGCACGATCTCGCTGTCGATCAGCGAGGGCAGGTCTCGTAACCCGACCTATCGACTGGTCCTGCGCTATCCTGAGACGGGCACAAGCCGGACCGCCCGCAGCACGGTGGCCGCAGGTTCGCGCGACATCGGCTATGCCTGGTCGGGCGACGAGACCCTGAAACCCGTCCATATCTGGAACGATGGGCAGGTGACCTACTTCGCCTTCGCACCGGGTCTTCGACCCTCGGTCTTCGGGGTCGATGCGACGGGCCGCGAGGTGACGCTGAACTCCGGCACGCGGGGCAGCATCGTCCGCGTCTCGGGCCTGCGCTCCGCCTATTCGATCAGGATCGGCACGCAGGTTCTTTGCATCGAGCACGTGGATGGGGGCATGACCGCCGATCCGGCCCTGCTCGCCAAGCTTCAGGGATGGGAGTTCTGACATGGCGCAACCGGAAATGACCGATCCGCAGAAGGGCGTCGAGCAGGACTACAAGATCGAGCGGCCCAAGCCGAAAATGACCCGGCAGCAGCGAATTGGCATGGGTGCGCTGGTGGCAGGGGCGAGCCTTGCCGCGCTCTGGACCGTTTGGCCATCCAGCCGCGCCATCCCCGATGTGGAAACCTCCGCCGTCGAGGAATTCCAGGATCAGGCGGGAGGCTCGCCTTTCGGGGCGATTGAGCCGGGACCGGAAGCGAAGCCCACCGGGGATGGGTTCTCCGACATCGAAGGGGAACTGGCCTCAAAGCGCGAAGACCTCGAAGCGCGGAACGCCACACTCCAGTCCGAGGTCGAACGGCTACAACGCGAACTGGGTGATCTTGCCGACAGGGCCGATGCCGAGAAGGACCAGACTGCCAAGGAACTGGCGCTCGCCCTCGAAGAAGCACAGTCGCAAAACCTCGCTTTGATGGAGGACATGCGGCGGCAGTTCGATCAGGAGATCGCCGTCCTGAAGGCAAGCGCCGACACTGCGGGCGCTGCGGAAGCCCAACGCGAGGCCGAGCTCGCGGCCAAACGTGCCGAGCGCGAGGCGCAACTTGCGGCCCGGGTGGCGTCACCTTCGGTCGTGTTCGATGATGGTCAAAAGGGTGGGGCAGGGGATGCCGGTATGGGGATGCCCGAGGCCCCTGCCGAGGGCCAAGATGCGACAGGTCGGGATCTCGTGCAGTCGGGACGGGAAGCCACCGCCACCGAAGTGAGCCAGGTGATCGCCAATCCTTCGAACACGGTCCTTCAGGGTACGATGATCGAAGCGACCCTCGAGAATGCGGTCGACTCGAGCCTGCCTGGCCAGATCACAGCGATCGTGACTCGGCCGGTCTGGTCCTTCGATCAGGCGCAGATCCTGATCCCCGCCGGCGCGCGTCTCTTCGGCGACTATTCCTCGGACGTGGCGATTGGTCAGGGTCGCATTCTTGTCGCCTGGACGCGGCTCGTCACCCCGGATGGGCAGTCCGTGCAGATGGAGGCTTTCGGTGGGGACGCCCAGGGTCGCTCCGGCATCACCGGCAAGGTCAACACGCGCTTCGGTGCCAGGTTCGGGTCAGCTGCGCTCATTTCCCTTCTCGGGGCCGCTCCCGCTGTCGCCGCCGCGAAATACACCGACGAGATCAGTTCCGACACGGCCGAGAGCATGGGCGAGGACCTGAGTGCGGCCATGGGCTCAGCGGTCGAGGCGTACACAAGTCTGCCGCCGATCATCACCGTCGCCCCCGGGGCAGCAATCACAGTCATGGTCGACCGCGACCTGGAAATCTGGTGATGGATGATCGGCCGAGTTTCCTCGGGACCTATCTCACGCCGATTGCGCCCCTGTTCCTACGGGACGATCTGGTCGAGGTGGCGATCAACGCTGACGGAAAGGTTTGGATCGAGCGGAAGGGTGCAACCCACATGGAGCGGGTCGCGCATCTCTCGATTGATCGGGTCCTTTCCACGAACCTCGGCCAGGCAATCGCTTCTGCCGTCGGTGTGCAGTTCTCCGACAAGAAGCCCACCGTCTCCGGAAAGATCGTCTGGGGCGACATGGCGATCCGGGCACAGGTTGTGGCGCCGCCCATCGTGGAAGGCGGGATGGCCATCACCTTCCGGCCGTTCAAGGTTGCCGTCGATCAGCTGATCGAGCCGCGCCTTCTTCATGGCGGTTTGGTCGATCTCGACGCCAAACGTCGGGAAAGGGCAGGGGAGGCGATGAAACTCGCCGAGGCTGGGCAGGTTGTCGACGCGATGCGATTGTGCGTCGAAGAACGGATGAACATCCTGATCTCCGGTGGGACCTCGACCGGCAAGACGACGTTCGCAAGGTCCTTGTTGTCGATGGTGGACTCGGGAGAGAGGATCCTGACCATCGAGGATGCCTATGAGCTGTTCCCCCGTCAGGAGAATGCGGTGGCGCTCAAAGCGGATCGAAGCGCCCAAGGTGAACGCACCCCTGCGCGTCTACTGGAAGCTTCGCTCCGGATGAGACCGGATCGGATTATCCTAGGCGAGTTGCGCGGGGAGGAGAGCCGGACATTCCTCGAGGCGATCAACACTGGCCACGGTGGGTCGTTTACAACAATCCATGCGGACACTGCGCGGAAGGCCATCGACCGAATGGCGATCATGGTGATGGCTGCAGGTCTGGGCATGGGGTTCGAAGAGGTGAAACGTTACTGCGAGGGGAGCGTGGACCTCGTGGTGCAACTGTCGCGGCGGGACGGGCGGCGGGGGGTGGCGGAGATGGTATGCTTGTGAGCTGCCATGCGTTGAAACTGTCCGCCACCCGGCAAGGTAAGCGTCATTTTGGGCTTCTATCAAGTTATTGACTTTAAATTTCGATATTTCTAGAAATACAGGAAAAGGAGTTGCCTTGATGGATGTCGACCTTGCCGCCGCCCGCCTTGCTGCACTGGGGAATCCGACTCGCCTGCGCTTGTATCGACTGCTCGTGCGGTCAGGTGATTCCGGTCTTTCGATGGGCCAGATACAGGAGAAGCTGGGGATTCCCGGTTCTACTCTGTCGCATCACTGCCGCGCGCTTGTTCAGGTCGATCTAATCCAGCAGGGGCGGGTCGGCACGTCTCTCATCTGCAGGACGAACTATCCTGTGATGCGAGGACTGATCGATGATCTGGCTGCAGAATGCTGCGCGGACGCTTGCGTCTCAAGTAAATGATGGGCGCTTCTGCGCCCTTAATTTCGATATTTCTAGAACAAAAGGAAGAGTGGAATGATAGAGACAGTTGCGATCATCGGGGCGGGTCCGGTGGGACTCGCCGCTGCCGCGCATGTGTTGGAGCGCGGCATGGTTCCCCTGATCCTAGAGCAGGGGGACGCCGTGGGTTATGCCGTGAGGGCCTGGAGTCATGTGCCCATGTTTTCGAACTGGCGGTACAACATCGACGGTGCCGCAAGACGTCGGCTCGAAGCGACAAGCTGGCAAGGTCCGGACTTGGACGCACACCCGACTGGCGCGGACCTGTTGGCGGCTTACTTAGAGCCGCTCGGGAAGTCGCTGACGCCTTGGTTGCACTTTGGTCGACGCGTCGTTGCCGTCTCGCGCGAGGGAATTGACAAGGTCAAGGATGCGGGGCGCGAGACTGCACCCTTCCTGATCGAAACCGATGGCGCGGAAGGCCGGGAATGGCATCGCGCAGATGCGGTGATCGACGTCACCGGGACCTGGTTCCAGCCGAACCCGGGCGGAACTGGGCGTCCCGTTCCCGGAGAAGCAGGAAACACGCATATCACCTACGGCATGCCAGATGTTGCGGGGAAGGACCACGCGCGCTTTTCAGGCAAGCGGGTGGCGGTTCTTGGTGGCGGACATTCCGTCATTGGAACACTGATCGCACTGTCGAACCTTCCTGAAACGCAAATCGTCTGGCTCTGCCGCGCGAGGACGATTACGCGCGCCTTGGGCGGGGGTCAGGCCGACCAGTTGGTAGCCCGGGGCGCTCTTGGAACTGACCTTGCACGATTGGTGAATTTGGGTCGCGTCCGGGTGGAAAGCGGCTTCCATCTCGGCTCGGTCGCGGGAACCGGATCGCTGCAGGTGCTTGCCACCGATGGCCGACAGGCTGAAGTGGATGAACTGGTGATCGCGACAGGCTTTCGGCCCGATCTGTCCCTGCTTCGGGAGCTGCGGGTGGCACTGGACCCGGCCTTGGAATGCCCTTCGGTTCTTGCCCCGTTGATCGACCCAAACCAGCATTCCTGCGGCACGGTCCGGCCGCATGGGGCCCTGGAACTTGCCCATCCCGAACCCGGCTTCTACATCGCCGGGATGAAATCCTATGGCCGGGCACCGACCTTCCTTCTGGCGACAGGGCATGAGCAGGTGCGCTCGATCGTCGCCGCACTAGCCGGAGATCACGATGCTGCCGCGCGAGTGGAACTTGTTCTACCTGAAACAGGCGTGTGTTCCGGGCCGGGGCCACAGGTAGCGCAAGTCGCAGCAACGGGGTGTTGCGGTGGGACTGCCAAGACGCGGCTTGACGCCTGCTGCGTCAAAGATGAAGTGGCCAAAGACAGCGGCGCGTCCGGTTGCGGCTGCGGAGCAACGGAAGACGCTTCCAAGGTCAAAGCATGCTGTTGACCCTTCCGCCCGGCCGTCGCGGTTGGGTTGTCACCAGCCTCGGCGTTGCGCAGACGATCAGTTGGGCGTCGAGTTACTACATCCCCGCCGTCCTCGCCGCCCCGATGGCGGCAAGCTTCGGTCTGTCACCCGTCTGGGTATTCGGGGCGTTTTCCATGGCGATGGTGGTTTCAGCCACTGTTGGACCATGGGCCGGGGCGCGGATCGACCGGATCGGCGGGCGAGGCGTTCTGATGCTATCGAACCTGATCTTTGCGACTGGACTTGCAATTCTTGCTGCTGCGCCCTCGGTGCCGGTCCTCTTCGGCGGATGGGCGATAATTGGGCTGGGAATGGGCATGGGGCTCTACGAGGCGGCCTTTGCGTCGCTGGCAGCCATCTATGGAAAGGAGGCGCGGGGTCCGATCACTGGCATCACGCTGATCGCCGGGTTTGCCAGCACAGTAGGCTGGCCTCTGTCCGGGCTGATGCTGGCAAGCTGGGGCTGGCGCGAAGCCTGCCTTGGCTGGGCGCTGATACACCTGTTCCTTGCCTTGCCATTGAATGCGGTTCTGCCGAGAGGCTCACAGAAGATCGTTCCCACAGAGGCTTTAATAGCGGAGGGACCACCGCCACCGCGTCACGCGCTTTGGCTCTTGGCCTTCGTCTTTGCTGCTACCTGGTTCAATTCGACAGCAATGGCAGCGCATCTTCCGGGGTTACTGCAAGCGGCCGGGTCCAGCCCGGCCGTGGCAATCGCCGCGGGCGCGCTGATTGGCCCGGCGCAAGTAGCGGCCCGGGTGCTGGAGTTCGGGCTGCTGCGCCGGTTCCATCCCCTTGCCTCGGCCCGGCTGGCGGCCTCATCGCATCCTGTGGCGGCAATCTGCCTCCTGGTCTTGGGTGGTCCGGCGGCTTATGCCTTTGCACTTCTGCACGGGGCCGGGAACGGGATCCTGACCATTGCCAAAGGCACCCTGCCGCTCGCCCTCTTCGGACAATCGGGCTATGGCGCTCGGTTAGGTTGGCTGAACGCTCCGGCACGTATCTTGCAAGCCGCCGCACCACTGGTCTTCGGCGCTGCCCTCGCCGCTTGGGGGCTGAACGCCATCTGGCTGACGGCAGGGATAGGCGTGCTAGCCACCGCCGCCCTTCTGGTACTCAGGCGCTGAGCCTCCTTGCGGCCAGCCACGAGGCGAGTGCCATCACGCCCGCAGTGGTGAGACAGAGCGGCAGGCCTCCGACCTGATAGCTGAGGCCCGAGAGCAGCGTGCCGATCAGGCGACCCGCCGCGTTGGCCATGTAGTAGAACCCCACATCCCGTGTGATCCGCTCTGCCGATCCGAAAGCGAGGATCAGGTAGGAATGAACTGAAGAGTTGATCGCGAAGACAAAGCCGAAAACCAGAAGGCCCCCGATCAGCGTCGACGTAAGCCACGCCGCAGGGTCGCCGGCCACCCAGGTTGCTGCAGCAAGAGCAAACGGGATCGGAACGAGTAGCCCTCCCCAAAGGATCGCCTTTCGGGTGGTCTCTGCCTCGGGCTGACCTCTGCCACCCAAGAGTCGGGGGGCAAAGGCTTGCACTGCCCCATAGGCGATGATCCAAAGCGCAAGGAAGCTGCCGATCAGAAAGAAGGCTTCCCGCCTGCCCTCGGCCGTGCCGTCGGACAGGACCGCTTGGAAATAGACCGGGATGCCAACCACGAACCACACATCCCGCGCGCCGAAAAGGAACATGCGGGCAAGGCTCAACTTGTTCACGCGTGGGTCCTTTGCCCGCCAGCCACCCCAGGCCTCATCGGATTTCATGCGCCCCGGCAGGCCCGCGGGCAGGAACAGGACGACAGCGATTAGGATCGCTGTCAGCACGGCCGCCATGCCCCAGACGGCCGCCTGAAACCCCGCCAGCGCCAGAAGCGCCGCGCCCATTAAGAAGCCCAGCCCCTTTACCGCGTTCTTCGATCCGGTCAGCAGAGCCACCCAACGGAACAAACCGCCGTCCTCCTTTGGGGCCAGCAGCTTCACAGCGGATTTCGAGGACATCTTGGCAAGGTCCTTGGCCACTCCCGACACGCCCTGAACCGTCATCACGAAGGCGACCGATGCGGCGACACCCCAGGACGGATCAAGCTGTGCCAACGCCACCAAGGCCCCGATCTGCAAAGCGAGCCCGCCGTAAAGCGTGGCCGCCAAGCCAAAGCGCGCGGCCAGCCAGCCTGCTGCCAGGTTGGTGACGATGCCCGCGACCTCATACAGCAAGAATAGCCAGGCCAGCTTGATGGGCGTGAAGCCCAGGGTGTTGAAGTGCAACAGCACCAGCATCCGCAGCGCGCCGTCCGACAGCATGAAGGCCCAGTAAGCCGCCGTCACGGCAGCATAGGCGCGAAGCGGGTTGGGCGGCGGCGCGGCGGGGTTTGCGGCGTCAGTCACAGCGACCCCGCCACCATCCGCGCGATATCGGCCAGCCGGCAGGCATAACCCCATTCATTGTCATACCAGGCATAGACCTTCACCTGCGAGCCATTGATGACCATGGTGCACGGCCCATCCACGATGGAGGAGCGCGGATCGTTGGTGAAGTCGCAGGACACCAAAGGCCGGGTTTCAAACCCGAGGATGCCCTTCAGCGGCCCTTCAGCCGCGGCGGCGAAGAGCGCGTTCACCTCCTCGGCCGTTGTCGCCCGCTCTACCTCGAACACGCAATCCGTTAGGGAGGCGTTCAAAAGCGGCACCCGCACCGCATGGCCGTTCAGGCGGCCCTTGAGTTCAGGATAGATCAGCGTGATCGCCGTTGCTGATCCCGTCGTCGTCGGGATCAGGTTCATCAGGGCAGATCGGGCGCGGCGCATGTCCTTTGCCGGACGGTCCACGATCGTCTGCGTGTTGGTCACATCATGGATCGTGGTGATCGATCCGTGGCGGATGCCAAGGTTCTCGTGGATCACCTTCACCACCGGGGCAAGGCAGTTGGTGGTGCAAGAGGCGGCGGTGACAAGGGTCTGGCTGCCATCATAAAGATGATGGTTCACCCCATAGACGAGGTTCAAGGCGCCCCCGTCCTTGACCGGGGCCGAAACGACCACCTTCTTCGCCCCTGCGGCATAGTAGGGCGCCACCTTCGCGGCAGTCTTAAAGACACCCGTGCAGTCGATCACCAGATCGACGCCCAGTTCGGCCAAGGGCAGCGCCTCGATGGTCTTCTCATGCGTCAGTCGGATGGTCTGGCCATTGAGGACCAGGGCTTCATTGCCTGCTGTGACCGGCGTGCGCCAGCGGCCATGGACGCTGTCGAATTCCATCAGCAGCGCATGCTGATCAGCATCGCCGACGGGATCGTTCAGCAGTACGATCTCGCCACCGGCGCCTGTATCGATCAAATCGCGCAGGACAAGCTTTCCGATCCGGCCAAGGCCGTTAAGAGCGATACGGGTCATGGGGATCAGGCCTTTGCTTGAGCGTCAGTGCCGATGGCGTCGACACGGGATTGGAGGGACATGCGGCTTAGCGACTCGAACGGCAGCTGGACGAAAGTCATGATCCGCCGGCGCAGTGCGGCATAGGTCTGGGCAAAGACAAGCGCCTTTTCGGCATCGGTCCCGGTCGCCTTTACCGGGTCGGGCAGGCCCCAGTGACCAGTGATCGGCTGGCCTGTCCAGGGCGGGCATTCCTCGGCGGCGGCGGTATCGCAGACTGTGAAGACGAAATCCATGACGATGCTACCCGGCTGCTGGAATTCCGAGAGGTGCTTGGACCGCAAGCCAGAAATGTCGTGGCCGTTGCGCTTCAGGATTTCCAGCGCGAAGGGGTTCAACTCGGTGTTGGGACGCGTTCCTGCGGAGAACGCCTGGAACTTGCCCTTGCCCAGATCGCGCAGGAGCGCCTCGGCAAAGATGGAGCGGGCCGAATTGCCCGAGCAGATGAATAGCACGTCGAAGTCGGTATCGGGAATAGTCCGGTCCATTTGAACGGTGTCCTTTGGGGCGGAGAGTAAAGGTGAAAGGAGGTCGGGCCGGGCGCGGCCCACATCGAGGGCGAGATAGCCGATCAACCCCTCGGTCGTGTCGAGATCGACGGCGTAGAAAAGCGACCGGCCCGCTCGCGTGACTTGGACAAGACCTGACGCCGTCAGGTCGGCTAGATGATGCGACAAAGTGTTCTGTTTCAGACCCAAAGCCTCGGCGATCTCCGTCGGGCGCACTCCTTGCGGGGCGAAGCGCATCAGAAGGCGGAAGACCGCCATCCGACCGGGATGTCCGAGCGTGGCGAAGGCGTGGATGGCGCGATTCTGTTCCATATTTCCCGATTATAGGAAATAATCAGAGCCGTCCAATGAAGGTTTCATGACAGCCTAAGCACAGGCACCTGCACTGCTTGATCCAGATCACGACAAGCGAATGCCTTTCGTACGGGCGACTGAACCGTCCGCTAGGACGGAGTAACGTTATCGTTCTGCGTCCACGTCGACTCGGTAATTGCCCTGAGGTTCCTGGAGCCGGGGCAAGGTCATTCCCTTGCAAGCGGTTCTGAACGCGCGCAAAGCGCGCACATTTGGATGAGCCGCGCTCACCCTGTCATCGACAACCGATAAAGTGGAAGGGTGGTGGACGTCACTTCGGCCCCCAGTAGCGCTAAAGTTCCGGCTGCTTCAAAAGATGCTGGCCGGGACAAGCTGCGTGCTCGGACCTACCAGCGGAGGAGAAGAATGCACGCAATCCTTCGCGAGAACAGCCGTTCTTCATCAATGCAAGGGAAAAACGCGTCGTCTCTGTCACAGTTATCGGTTACGCCGGAAACCTGTTGCGCGTGCGGTTGGCGAAGGCGACCAGCGTCAGCATCACCGGCACCTCGACTAGCACGCCTACGACCGTGGCGAGGGCGGCGCCCGAGTTCAGACCAAAGAGGCCGATGGCCACGGCCACCGCCAGTTCGAAGAAGTTCGACGTTCCGATCAGGGCGCACGGGGCTGACACCTTGTGGGGCAGCTTCCACGCAAAGGCCCAGGCATAGCCGAGTGCGAAGATGCCATAGGACTGGATGATGATCGGCACGGCAATGAGCGCGATCAGCAAGGGCTGCGCGATGATCACCTGCCCCTGAAAGCCGAAGAGAAGCACCACGGTCAGCAAGAGGCCGAGGACGGACCCGGGCTTTATCCGCGCCGTGAAGTCCGACACCGCCGAGTCACCCCCGCGCGCCATCAAGGCCCGCCGCGTCAGTGCTCCGGCGAACAGGGGAATCACGATGTAGAGGACGACAGACAGGATCAGCGTCTCCCACGGCACGGTGATATCGGTCACGCCAAGCAGAAACGCCACGATCGGCGCGAAGGCCACGACCATGATCAGGTCGTTCACGCTGACCTGCACCAGCGTGTAGTTCGGATCGCCCTTGGTCAGCTGCGACCAGACGAAGACCATCGCCGTGCAGGGTGCGGCGCCGAGCAGGATGAGCCCCGCGATGTATTGGGGCGCTTTCTCTGGATCGATCAGCCCCGCGAAAACGTGGTTGAAGAACAGCACCGCAAGCGCCGCCATGGTGAACGGCTTGATCAGCCAGTTGATGACAAGCGTGATAATGAGGCCCTTCGGTCGCCGCCCCACATCCTTCAGCGAACCGAAGTCGATGGCGATCATCATCGGATAGACCATCGCCCAGATCAGCACGGCCACGACAAGGTTGACCGAGGCATATTCCAGCCCCGCCAGCGCAGTGAACAGGCCGGGCATAAGGTTACCAAGCACAAGCCCCACAAGGATGCAAAGGGCGACCCAGAGGGTCAGCCAGCGTTCGAACAGGCTCATGCAGGTTCTTTCTTTCCGGGAATGCAGCAGGCCCCTTCGGGCGGAGGGGTGAGACCCATGATCAAATCGGCGAGCGGGGCTAATGACGCCGGGTTCAGCGCATAGCAGACCCGCGGTCCGTCGATCTCGCCTGAGATAACGCCAGCGGACTTGAGGATACGTAGGTGTTCCGACACCGTTGACTGAGCAAGGCCGACTGCGCCCACGATATCGCCGCCAATGCAGCCCGGAGTTGCCTGGAGCAATCGAAGGATCCGGATCCGCGCCGGATGTGCGAGGGCCTTTGCCAAGGTGGCCGTCGTTGTCTCGTTCGTTGCCATCTGCGCGCTTTCCAAGCCGGTAAGATTCCGTATATCGTCGATTTACGATTTCGACGGCCATCGGACAAGCGGGTTTGTGGCGCGTTGGGGTCGTTGGCGGCGCGCGGGAGACGCGCCCCGGGAGGAAAAAGATGAAAAGCAGGCGTCGCGCTTTGCTGATGGGGCTGGCGGCCGCGGCCGCGCCCTTCGTTGTAACCCGAGGCTGGGCCCAAGCCCCGGCACCTTTCAGATTTGCACTGACGCCAGTTTTCCTCGACAACGACGCGGCAGTCATTTCTGCCCTTCGCGCCGCTTTGGCCGAAGGCATGGGTCAAGACATTGAACTCGTCCAGCGACGGACTTATCAGGAGATCTCGGGCGCGCTTCTCGACGGTTCCGTGGATGCCGCCTGGACGTGCGGCTATCCCTATCTACAGCACAAGGCCGAACTTTCGCTCCTCGGCGTGCCGGTCTGGCGAGGGCGACCACTTTATCAGTCCTATCTCATCGTAGCCCAAGATGATCCCGCGACCGCGCTATCGGACCTGCGTGGCGGTGCTCACGCCTTCTCGGACCCCGATAGCAACTCCGGTTTCCTCGTCACCGCATCGGACCTCGCGCGGGATGGCCAAACCCCGGACCAGTTCTTCTCACGCGTCATCTTCACCTACGGCCACCGCAACGTGGTCCGGTCGGTGGCAGGCGGCCTGACCCGATCCGGCAGCGTCGATGGCTACGTCTGGGAAGCGCTCAGTTCCGCTGAACCGGATCTAACGGCACGGACAAAGGTCGTTATGCGCTCGGAGTGGTTGGGCTTTCCCCCGATGGTGGCCAAGGCAGATCGCATGGAAGAGCCGTCGGTGATGGCCTGCAGGGCTGCGCTCCTTGGTCTTTCAGCCACAGCGCAGGGGAGGGAGGCCCTCAAACTCTTGAGCTTGGATGGGATCGAGCCGGGAGAGGACGCCCTTTTCGACGGGATCGCCGCCCGCATGGCTGTCTTGTCCGGGGGATGAGACCATTGCCGCGCTTTCGTAACCTGTCCGTGACCCTGCGTGTGCCGCTGGTGATGGCGGGCCTGATGATCCTGCTTGGATTTCTGGCGAGCCAAAGCGTCCTCTCCGCCCTTGGCCGGGTGCAGGATGCCCGCCTGTCCGAGACCGCAAGACTTCATGTCGAGGGCCTGTCCGTCGCCCTCGGACCGTCCGTGCTCCGGCAGGACGTCTGGGAAGTCTACGACATTCTGGACCGAGCCCGTTCGGCTTATGATGGACAGAGATTGCTCCTGTCGATTGTGGCCGACGAGCGCGGGCGTATCCTGGCCGCCACGGACCCGCGTCGCGCGCCTGTGGGTGAAGCCATCGAAGGGTTCGAGGTGGGTGCGGTTCCCCCGGGGGCCGTTCGCATGACCGGTGACCCTTTGCTTCGAGTCGCGGCTCCGCTTCTGTTTCAGGGTCGAGAGATCGGACAGATCGTGACCGAACTGGATGTGACCGATCTTCTGGCCGAGCGTCGCAATGTCTCGATGTGGCTCTTGTTTGGAAACGCTGCGGCCACAGCGCTCCTCGCATTTGGCGGTTGGCTGGCCGTTGCGCGAATCCTTCGACCCGTTGGCGCCTTGGTGTCGGCCATGGACGATTCCAACGGCGCACCCAGACCTATTGCCGAAACTGATATCCCGCGTGGCGATCCGGGGCTGTCGCGGCTCATCTCGACCTACAACCGCATGACCACGGCTGTCGAGAGCCGCGCAGAGGCAGAGCGCCGTCTGGCCGAGCGTGAACGATTTGTCAGCCTTGGCAGACTGTCCTCGTCGCTTGCACATGAGGTGAACAATCCATTGGGTGGTCTGCTGAATGCGGCCGACACCATCCTTACCTATTCAGACCGGCCTGAGGTCGTGCGGCAATCGGCCGAACTGATGCAGCGCGGCCTCTCCCATCTGCGGGATGTAACCCGGGCTATTCTGGATGAAAACCGCCTTGACCGCGTAGGCCAGGCATTGCGCCCCGAGGACCTTGAAGACCTCAAGTTGCTGTTCGAGCCCGAGGCCGCCAGCCGGGCGCAAAGGCTGCGTTGGAATGTCGAAGCGGGATTGGCAGGCATGACAGGTCTTCCTGCTGCGCCCGTCCGGCAAATCGTCTTGAACCTCCTCCTCAATGCGGGCGCTGCGGCCGGTCAGCACGGCCAGGTCGGTCTAAATGTTACGGCAGGCGAGGGACAGCTCCTCATTGAAATCACCGACACTGGCCCCGGCTTGGGGCAGGCCGATCTTGGCCGGCTGCTGGCATCGGGTCCGCTTCCACCGGGTGGTGGGGTTGGCCTGCGCCTCGTGCACGATCTGGTGTCCGAGCTTGAAGGCGAGATCCAACATGATCGCGTCGAGGACAAGACATATGTCCGAGTCACTCTGCCCTTTAAGGACGCCAGCCATGCTTGAAGGCAGGCGCATCGTTCTGGTGGAAGATGACGAGATTATGGGGACCTCACTTGTCCAGCGTCTGGAGCTGGAAGGAGCCGAAGTTCAGTGGCACCGTCAGATGCTTCGTGCGCTGCCTGCAATTCGGACACCCAGAAAACCAGTCGATGCAGTCATCTGCGATATCAGGCTGCCCGATGGCACCGGCGAAGAGCTTTATGAAACCCTGACGCGGACCGGTCACCCGCCGGCATTTCTCTTCATCACAGGTCAAGGATCGATTGAACAGGCCGTGCGCCTGATCCGCTCTGGAGCCATGGACTATATCGCAAAGCCTTTTGACATCGCGCAGCTTCTGACCCGACTGACCCAAGTCATGCAGCCACGCGCGGAACAGGAGATGCCCCCGGAAACTGGCATCTCCGAAGCAGCCCGCGCAATCGATAGGCAAGTGAACGAAGCGACCGGGCGAAACTCGCCCGTTCTGCTCAGGGGAGGTCCGGGGCTTGGCAAGCTCAGACTTGCCCGGCGCATCCACGATTATTCCGACCGACGCGCGGCTCCTGCAATTGTCCTCGACTTATTGGCCGGGCCAGTTGAAAGCGAAACGCTTGCCAAGGCCATTTCTGATGTCGGTGAGGGCACTTTGATCATCGTTGGAATCGATCGCCTCCCTTCGGATAGCCAAGACCTTCTGCTGGCCAGTCTCAGAGAAAGAGACTTCCGGCTCATCGCAACTGCGGGGCTGCAACTTGAGGAAAAGGGGTCTGACTACTTCCGCTCCGACCTACAGTCGCTTTTGACCTCCCATGAAATTGTCATCCCAACTCTGGCCGAGCGGCCGGAAGATGCGGTTTGGCTTGCGGCCCGGCTCTTTCCCGCGATGAATGCCCGCAGGGCAAGTCCGCTGAGCGGGATCGCGGCGTCTGCAGAGGAGGCCATCCGGGCGTATGGCTGGCCGGGCAATGGCCGTGAACTGCGTGCCAGATTGTTGCGCGCTGTCGAGGCCGCGGTTGGTGAACTTGTGCTGACCTCGGACCTGTTTCCAGAGCGAGCGAGCAATGCCGGCCTACGATCCCTTGCAGAGGTGCGAGATGCGGCCGAGCGGTCACAAATCGCGGCTGCATTGGAGAGAACCGGGGGCCATGTCGGCGAGGCGGCAAAGCTTCTGCGGGTGTCCCGGACCACGCTCTGGGAGAAGATGCAGAAGCTTGGTCTTTGACTGGGCAAGTGCCTGAGTTCTGGTCATTGGCATGTTCGGAAACCCGAACATCTGAAAATATGCTATATTTTTGAGCGGTTTGCAATCTGGCAGGCAAATCATTCAGCCGACCAGACCGAAGCTGTCCCCTGCTAACCTTCGGGCAAGGGAGCCAAGGGAGGAATAGCTACCATGAAATGCAACCGGTTGGTCGATGTCGGCCGCCGTCAGTTCCTGCGCGGGGGTGTTCTCGGCGTTGCAGGGGCTGCGGCGGCAACGGTCTTGCCTGCAGGGCAGGCTCAGGCGCAAACGGCGCGCGCAATGCTGGAATACCCGTCCACCAAACTGGCGAATATCGCCGATCTCAAGGTGAACGAGCCGATGGACATCGGCTATCCCGACGCCGACAGCCCCGGCATCCTTCTGAAACTGGGCACCGCTGTCGAAGGCGGTGCCGGCCCTGATGGCGATATCGTCGCCTACTCGGTCCTCTGCCCGCACAAGGGCTTCTACATGAGCTACCACGCTGCCGACAAAACCCTGAACTGCCCTGGCCACTTCTCCCGCTTCGACTGCGAAAAGGGCGGCCAGCAGATCTGGGGACATTCGACGCAGAACCTGCCGCAGTTCGCGCTGCGGGTGGACGAAAAGGGTGACATCTATGCCGAAGGCGCGGACGAGCTGATCTACGGCCGTCTGTCCAACGTGCTGCAAGGGTAAGGGGGCGATTATGGCTTACAAACGCAACATCGACCGCCTGCCGATCATTCCCGCAGGTGCCAAGGAACACAACGTCACCTGCCACTACTGCATCGTCGGTTGCGGCTACAAGGCCTACACTTGGCCACTGAAGAAGCAGGGCACGACCGACAGCAACTGGATGGGCGAGGACCTGTCCAAGCAGCAGGGTGCGGAAACCGAAGCCTGGTATGCGCCGTCTATGTATAACGTCGTCAAGCAGGACGGCAAAGACGTGCATCTGGTCATCAAGCCGGACGTCAACTGTGTGGTGAACTCGGGGCTCGGTTCGGTCCGCGGCGCGCGTATGGCCGAGAACCGCAAGTCCGACATCACCGGCACGCAGGCACAGCGCCTGACGGAACCGATGGTCTGGCGCTATGGCACCTGGCAACCGACATCCTGGGATGATGCGCTGGACCTCGTGGCCCGCGTGACAGCCCGCGTCATCGACAAGAATGACGAGAACGACCTTTACGTCTCGATGTTCGACCACGGCGGCAGCGCCGGCGGATACGAGAACACCTGGGGCACCGGCAAGCTCTACTTCGGGTCTATGAAGGTGAAGCACTGCCGGATTCACAACCGCCCCGCCTATAACTCCGAAGTGCACAGCACCCGCGACATGGGTGTGGACGAGTTGAACTACTCCTATTCGGACTATCAGGTTGCCGACACGATCATGCTCGTCGGCACGAACCCGATGGAATGCCAGACCAACCTTTTCCTGAACCACATGGTGAAGGGGATGCAGAACGGGGCGAAGGTGATCGTCATCGATCCGCGGCGCACCGTGACCGTGGATAGCTGCGAGCAGGTCGCCGGAGCAGAGAACGTCCTGCATCTGGGCATCGCGAGCGGCAGCGACCTTGCGCTGTTCAACACGCTGTTCACCTACATCGCCGATCAGGGCTGGGTGGATGCGGACTTCATCGCCAAGTCGACCTTCCAAGGCGAGGTGGCAGTGCCCGAAGATGCCGCTCATCCGGCATCGCTGGGGTCGTTCGAGGCGGCGCGCGCTGCCTGCAAGATGAGCCTTGCGGACGGGGCCGCGATCACCGGCCTGACCGAGGCCCAGATCATCCAGGCGGCCGAATGGATCGCCAAGCCCAAAGAAGATGGCAGCCGTCGCAAGACGGTGACCGGTTACGAAAAGGGCATCATCTGGGGCAATGACAACTACCGCGTCATCGGTGCCTTGGTGAACATCGGCCTTGCGACCGGCAATATCGGCCGTGAAGGTGGCGGCGTCTGCCGTCTGGGCGGGCATCAGGAAGGCTACTTCCGCCCTTCGGACGCACATGTCGGACGTCCTGCTCCCTATATCGACCAGCTCATCATCGCAGGTGGCGGCAAGGTTCACCACATCTGGGCGAATGACCACTACAAGACCACGCTCAACGCAGCCGAGTTCAAGCGCGTCTATAACCGTCGGACCAACATGGTGAAGGAAGCCATGGACGCCCGCGCCGGTGCCACGCGCGAGGAGCTGGTCGATGCGATCGTCAGCGCGATCAACGCAGGGGGCATCTTCTCGGTCAATGTGGACATCATCCACAGCCAGATCGGTCAGGCCGCCCATGTGATCCTGCCCGCAGTCGAGTCGGGTGAAATGAACCTGACCTCGATGAACGGCGAGCGCCGCTTGCGGCTGGTCGAGAAATACATGGACGCGCCCGGATCGGCACAACCTGACTGCATCATCGCCGCCCGGCTGGCCAATCATCTGGAACGCGTGCTGCGCGAGGATGGCCGCGCAGAGTATGCCGATCAGTTCAAAGGTTACGACTGGAAGACCGAAGAAGACGCCTTCATGGACGGCTACAACTCGGGCAATCCGGAAGTGACCTATGAACGTCTGCGTGCGGCAGGCAATGACGGAGTGCAGGAACCGGTCAAGGGCTATGAAAATGGCGCTCTGGTCGGCACCCCGCGGCTCTATGAGGACGGCGTCTTTACCCGTCACGGGCGCGAGGATGGCAAGGCGCTGTTCTGCATGGGCACCTGGCGCGGGCTTCAGGCCCCGGGCAAGGCCCAGCAACAGGCCAACAACCGGTTCCTGATCAACAATGGTCGGGCGAACCTTAACTGGCAGAACTGGTTCCTGGATCAGAAGAATGACTTCGTGATGGACCGCTTCCCGGTTCCATTCATCCAGATCAATCCCGACGACATGGCCGATCTTGGCCTAAAGCCGGGCGATATGGTCGAGGTCTTCAACGAAGTCGGTGCCACCCAGGCGCTTGTTTATCCCGAGCCGACTGCCCGGAAGAACGAGACCTTCATGATCTTCGGCGCACCGAACGGAACGCAGGGGAACGTGATCAACGCAGGCACCAATGAGCTGATCCTGCCGAACTACAAGCAGACCTGGGCCAACATTCGCAAGATTTCGGATGCCACCCCGGCTGCAGCGCGGGTCTCCTACAAGTCTTGGGAAGTCGAGCTCTGAATGGTGGGCCTGCCCGGAGGAGATCCCGGGCAGGCCATTTTCAGTTCTGGGAGGACACGGATGAAAATCGCTTACGTCACCCTGCAAGGCCGTGGCCGCACCGACGAACTGATCGCCTCTGTTGCCGAACGGCTCGCCGCCAAGGTGCTCAGGCTGGCGGGAACCGTGCAGTCGAACCACGACCGCCCCGACCGCAAGAAATGCGACATGGATCTACGCGTCCTGCCGGACGGCCCCACCGTCCGCATCAGCGAGGATCGCGGCGAACTCGCGCGCGGTTGCATCCTCGACAGTGGCGCATTGGAACAGACCGTCTTCGAAGTCGAACGAAGGCTCGACGGCGCCGACATCCTCATCGTCAACAAGTTCGGCAAGCGCGAGTCCGAAGGCAAGGGGCTTGCCCCCGTCATTGCCGAAGCCCTGCACCGGGACATGCCCGTCCTTGTCGGCGTAAACGGCCTGAACCTTGCAGCCTTCCTCGCATTCGCAGGCGAAGAGATCGAGGGGCTGGCAACCTGCCCCGACATCGTCACCGACTGGTGCCTCGCTGCCATCGTCAAACAGATCGCCTGACGGCCCTGCTTCAGGTCAGAGCGAGAAGCGCCGGAACACCCACAGGTGGCACCGCGCAGAAGGGCAGCAGATACATCCGCCGCGCCAGACCGTCGCGGATACGGGCGATCTGCGCCGCCTCTCCTACGATCCGCCGCTGCAGCAGCGGGTCGGTCGTGCCAGTCCGTCCCAGAGACCGGTTCACCACCCAGGCCCAAGGTTCGATCCTTGCCCGCCGCAGGTCCTCCTGCAGGCTCGCCGCCTCGGACACAGGCGTCGTCTCGGGCAGCGCCACGACGATGATCTTCGTATACTCCGGGTCCTGCAACCGCATTAGCGGGGTGACGATCCGCCCCTGCACCGTCCCCATGTCCTGCGTCATCTGGCGGTGATAGGCCCCCGTCGCATCCAAAAGTAGCAGCGTATGCCCGGTCGGCGCGGTGTCCATCACGACAAAGGCCCCCCGCGCCTCGGCCACGATACGGGAAAAGGCGTGGAAGACCGCCACCTCCTCGGTGCAGGGCGAGGCTAGGTCCTCCAGCATCAGTGCGCGGTCGGCCTCGTCCAGATCGCGGCCCTTGGTGGCCACGACCTTGTCCACATAGCGCGCCGTCTCTGCGACCGGGTCGATCCGGTCGACCACCAAACCGTCCAGATTGCCCTCCACCACCAGAGACACATGTGCCGCAGGATCGGTCGTGGTCAAATGCACCTTGTGGCCGCGCTTGACCAACCCCACCGCCACGGCGGCAGCAACCGTTGTCTTGCCGACCCCGCCCTTGCCCATCACCATGACAAGACCGCGCCCCGCCTTCGCCAGTTCGTCGACCATCGCATCAAGCCCTGCCGCGTCGATGGGTTCAGGCATGGTCGTAGCCGCAACAGCAGCTTCGTCATCGAACAGCGCCCGCAGCGCAGGCAAGCCGACCATGTCGAAAGACCTTAGCGGCACCTCGTCCCGCGGCAGAGCTGCTAGGTTCGCAGGCAACGTCGCGATCACCGCCGCATGGTCCCGCGCCAGCCCCTCTGCGACCGGATCGCCGACGCCCAAGGCATGGAACACGCCGTTCACCACCAGCCGCTGGTTGCCCAGGCCCAAGGCCCGCAACTCGTCCGATGTCCGCGCCGCTTCGCGCACCGCGCCACGATCCGCTCGCGTCACCAGAACGATCGAGGTTTGCGCAGGGTCCGAAAGCGTGGCCAAGGCCTCTTTGAACCGCTCTTCCTGCATCTTCAGCCCGGAATGCGGTCCCAGACAGGACGCCCCGCGATCATTGCCCTGTAGAAACCCAGTCCACGCGCGTGGCAGGCTCAGAAGCCGCAGCGTGTGTCCCGTCGGCGCCGTGTCGAAGATCACATGATCAAACCCCTCCGCCTCGCCCGCCAATAGCCCCACAAAAGCGTCGAAAGCCGCGATCTCGATGGTGCAGGCCCCTGAAAGTTGCTCGCGCACGGTCGCGCGATCCGCTTCGCTTGCCCCCGCTTCCATCTGGTCGATGACCCTGGCGCGATACTCCTCTGCCGCCTTGTCAGGGTCGATGTTCATGGCCGACAGCCAGGCCGCCCCCGGTACGGGCTGCGGCAGATCCGACAGCACCACCCCTAGCATCTCGTCAAGGTTCGAGGCGGGATCCGTGCTAACCAGAAGCACCCGCTTCCCTTGATCGGCCAGAGAAAGCGCCACGGCGCAGCTGAGCGAGGTCTTCCCTACCCCGCCCTTGCCTGTGAAAAAGAGGTATCGGGTCGGATCATGGAAGGGTGAAGGTTTCGGCAATTCGGCCTCCTGTCGGTCCTGTCACCCTGCGACAAGACCCCGCATCCGGGCGATGACCTGAATCAAGCACGACATATGTTTGGGACGTGCCCGTAAGGACCCAACTGGCCGAGTGTAATCATCGATCACCAGATCAAACGTAGACCGGACACGAACAGAATAAGTGACAGGATGCCTCGAAGCCAGCGGTCGGGCAGGTAGCGGCTTCCCAAGATTGCCCCCAAGAAGCCTCCTACTGCGACTGCGCCCAACCATATCGGGACCGATGACGGGATATGCGTCCAAGCCTCATGCGCGCCGAAAAGCGCCCCTCCCGAGTTCGTGAGGTTGTAGACAGCCGTCGTCGCCGCCGTCTGTCGCGCGGCGCCCCAGTTCATGCCAAGGATCACGGGGGCAAGGAATACACCACCACCGGTCCCTGTCGTGCCGGAGACAAAGCCAATTATGGCCCCCGCCGCCAAGGCAGCGACCATTGGCGGGACAACTGGTGAACTGGAACCCGAGGCCCTGCCAAAAACCGCCGCACGTGCCATCTGAAGCGCCGAGAGGAGCAGGACCAAGCCGACCACAGGAAAGTAGACCGCGTCCGGCAGATGAACGCTTCCTCCGATCACCGAAAAAGGAAAGCCAAGGACAGCAAATGGCCAAACATGTCGCCACGAAAGACGCCAGGCCCGCATAAAGAGAACTGTGCCGATGGCTGCAACCACCAAGTTCAGGGTGAGTGCGGTGGTCTTCATGGCCAGCGGCTCGAAACCAGCAAATCCCATGATCGCGATGTAGCCGGAGGCCCCCGCCTGCCCCACAGACGCATAGGCAAGTGCCGTGATTAGGAAAGCGATCGAAAGCAAGACTGTTTCGCTGTCCAACGGTTGCCTCGACGCCTGCGACGCAGCCTTTATGCCGGATCGGCCAGCTGCAACCAAGGGTAGCTTTAGCGGACAACCGCCGCCGTCACTCGGGATGCCGCGCCGTACGGGGACACCAAATCCATCCCGGCCCGCGACCAGCCAACTACACCACCTGCCAGGTTGACCTGCCCACTGAAACCTATCCGCCGCAACAAACGGCAGGCCGTGGCTGATCGCTTGCCACCGTGGCAAACCACCAGAACGGGACTTTGGCGCAACGCCGCTACCTCGTCCGCACGTGCGGCAAGATCGCGTAACGGAATCAGGATCGAACCGGGAATGATCCCGCGTGCCCATTCCTCTGGATCGCGGACGTCAAGGACGTGCGCTCCTGCATGCACCATGGCTGCACCTTTCTCGGGCCAAACATCTCGGACGCCGGTCGCGATGTTTACGATGCGCTTCCACAGTTCCCGAACCGGCTCGAAAAGGAAGACCGCGTTCATGGCTGGACCTCCGAATTCGACGCAAAGGATTGGAGGCGTGTGGGAAGATCCGACATGAAAAAAAGTGGCGCGCCTGGTAGGCTAATGATGGCGACGAGGCCGAAGAATACCAGCGACACCGCAACCGCATCCGCCATCGGCACCCCCACAAAGGCGAAGAAGTAGGCATAGGCGGCCTCGCGCAGTCCAAAGCCGGACAGCGAAAGGGGCAGCATGGTCAGGGCAAAGATCATCGGCGTGAAGATCAGGCAGGCCCCAAACCCCACCGGAACGCCAAGCGCGGAGAACAGCGCGGCATTCACCGCCGCGACAAGGCATTGAAACACGATAGACAGCGCAAGCACCGGTCCGAGGATCCGCAAGTCCGAAAGCCCCGCCCGGATCGCCCGCAGCGTGTCAGCCGTGCCCGCGGCCCATCCGGCGGGAAGAAGCGCACGGATCGCTCCTTCGGCCAGTCTCGGCAGCAGCAGAAGCCCGATCAGGCCAAGGTTGATGCCCAGAAAGGCCGCCACCGATAGCGCGAAGCGTTCGGGATCGGGCAGGAACAACAGCCCGATCGCCGCCGTCAGCCCAAGCCCTGCCCCGGCGATCAGACGTTCGGTGATGACGGACCCCACGGCCTCCGGCACCTCGCCCGTGTCGCGCGTGGTGGACCAGGCCCGGACGGCATCCCCGCCGACGGTGCCGGGCAGGATGTTGTTGAAGAAGAGGCCCACGAGGTAATGCCGCGTCAGGCGCAGCGCAGGAAGCGGATGCCCGCGACGCGCAAGGATCAACCCCCATTTCAGCACGGATACCGCAACGGCCGCGACCACTGCCGCCGCGGCGAGGGCGAGCCCTTCAGGGGAAAGCGCCGACATCCGCTCCGGCAGCGTCCCGAAATCCACGACCCATGCCAGCGCCGCCAGCAGGACCAGGCTCCCTGCCGCCTTCAGTGCGATCGTTTGACGCGAACTCATTGCCCTGCCTCCGCCCCAAAGCGGCGTCGCAGAAGGGGCGCAATGGCGACTGACAGAACGGCAAGGGCTGCCGCAATCGAGAAGGCCCAGAACACAGCCCGAAGTCCGCCCGACACGCTCTGCCCCAACCAGGAATAGAGCAGCGTCGCCGGCAACTGCCCGATCCCCGTTGCGATCAGGAAGCGCAAGAAGCGCATCGGCGTCAGACCCGCCGCATAGCTGACCACATCGAAACTGACGAAGGGCAGCAGCCGCGCGACAAGGATCGAATGCGTGCCGAACCGCTCGAAGAACCGGTCGGTCGTCGAGAGGACGGCACCGCCGCCCGCCAACCGCTCCACCGAAGGCCGCCCCAAAACCCGCGCCAGCCAGAAGCACAGTGCAGCCCCTGCCATCGCGCTCAACCACGACAGCGCCGCACCCCAGAACCAGCCGAACAGCATCCCGTTCGCAAAGGTCAGCAGAAAGGCCGGAATCGGTGCCGCCACCGATTGCAGAACCATCAACGCGGCAGAAACGACGGGAGCCCAGATGCCGAAGGACCGCAGGTAGTCGATCAAAGCGGCAATCGCCGCGTCGATGTCTGCCGTGGTCAGAATGGCGATGGCCCTGCCGACTGCATCGCGCAGATCTGCCGAAAGCAGCCAAGCCGTAACCGGCAGGCCAAAAGCCAGGAGCACCGACACAACGGCAGTGCGGGAAGGTCTGTAGGTCATGATATCCGCCAAGGCGCAGGACCGCCCGCGCCGCAAGAAGCCGCGGCCAGGTCACCCCGACCGCGGCAGATAAGGTCAGTTCGTCACCAGCGGATAGGCGGCCGCATCCTGCGCCGACCATTCCCACATGGACCCGGCATAATTGCGTGCATTGACTCCCAGATCGTTCAGCACCGCCGTGACGAAGCCGGACCGGATGCCGCCCGTGCAGTAGGACACGACCTGCGTATCCGCGCCCACGCCCAGTTCCGCCAGCCGCGCCTTCAGCGCCTCACCCTCGACGATCTTGCCATCCGGTCCGACCAGATCCTTGTAGAAGATGTGCCGCGCCCCGGGGATATGTCCGCCCCGGCTTTCGCCATAGGGCGTCTCGCCCGCATATTCGCGCGGCTCGCGCGTGTCGAGGATCACGACATCCGGCTTGTCGATCAGCGTGACCAGTTCTTCCTTCTTGATCTCGTAGGCATCCGTCCGCGCCACGGTGAAGTCACCCGGCACAGCGACCGGCTTCAGCGCAAGGTCGCCCTCCGCCAGCAGCGCCTCGACCCCGCCATCGACGAGGAAGCTGTTCTCATGCCCCAGCGTGCGCAGCGTCCAGACGATCCGCCCATCCTCGCCCCAGCCCTTCGCGCTGTCGGCAATTGCCACGACCGGAATGGCGGTCGAGATCCCCAGCGCGCGCAACTTCTCGGTCAGGACCGCATCATCCTCCAGCAGCTGCCCCTTGTTCGGCAGATCGGCATTGGTGAAATCCTGCCAGACGACGGGGACGGCACCTTGGACTGGCCGCTCGTCCTTCAGATCCTGCCCCCGCGTGTCCAGCAGGATCGCACCGCCAGCCAACAGCTCCCGCGCCTTCGCGGCATCGATGACCCAGCGCGAGGTGTCGGGGGTTTCGGCGAAGGCACTGGACGGCAGGCCCGTCACGACCCCGCCGACAAGGGCGATGGTCGCGATTGCAAAGGCGCGGCGGTTTAGGGTGAGGAAGGAAGTCTTCGGCATGGCTCTGTTCCCTTTGCAGTCATAGGCGCGACGTTGAGACGTTTAGACGACTTGAATTGTCGTTATTATGAGTGGAGTGGCCCCGACGGTCTATTCTAAAGGGATTGGCGCAAGGAGAATGGAACCACTACGGCCGATGGCGAACCGAGAAGATACCACGTTGCAAGGCAAGGCCTGCCTTTCCGAGCCGCTATCTCGACCGTCAGCTATGGGCCGAAATCTGCCCTTAGGCGCATACAGGGAGTTTGACCGACCAAACGCCGGTTACACTCGAGCCGGCACTTTCCGCGTGCGCTTGGCGCTCTCCGCAATGGACTGAAACACCCGTGCCGCTTCTCCGAAGACCTCGGCACCCGCAGGTCCAGCGGACGCACTCAACCCTGACAGCTTCCCGACAGGCGCTAGCCTGCTATCCGCCCCGCCCCCTTGTATTGTCGGCAACGCTTTCCCTTTCCGCGCCCGATCAATCGGCCCGAAGTGCCGATCCTCGTAGTACCGGAT
>Ga0209793_1000296_pt1 | contig 68859 bp, 67 predicted proteins | sample EBPBio122009_DNA_FD_185863 | JGI IMG/M metagenome (GOLD analysis project Ga0209793, IMG submission 185863) | Wastewater treatment Type I Accumulibacter community from EBPR Bioreactor in Madison, WI, USA - Reactor 1_2/2/2009_ DNA (SPAdes) (version 2) | ecosystem: Engineered > Bioreactor > EBPR >... | reverse complement strand
TTCGAAGAAGGCGACAAGGTGAAGGTGACGCTGAAGTTCCGCGGCCGCGAAATGGCCCACCAGGAACTCGGCATGAAGCTTCTGCTGCAGGTCAAGGAAGACACGCTGACCATCGCCAAGGTCGAAGCCGAGCCGAAGCTCGAGGGACGCCAGATGATGATGGTGCTCGCGCCGAAGTGAGCCCTCTGGTCCCCGGACCCTACGGATCAAGCCGCCTTTCGGGGCGGCTTTTCCATTTTCGGCCGTCGGAAACCCGGTTTTGCGGAATCCGGTTGCGCTTTAAAAGGACTTCGGTTACAAGCCGCCGTCCGAACGGTCCGGCAGGGCATGCCGTGGCCGTTCTTTACGCTGGAGAGGCGCCTTCGTCAGTGCCTCTCGAATTCAAGAAGAATGGAGTAGCAAAATGCCCAAGATGAAGACGAAATCGTCTGCCAAGAAGCGGTTCAAGATCACCGCGACCGGCAAGGTCGTCGCTGCCGCTGCCGGCAAGCGCCACGGCATGATCAAGCGTACCAACAAGTTCATTCGCGACGCCCGCGGCACCATGGTGCTGGCCGAGCCCGATGGCAAGAAGGTCATCAAGAACTACCTACCGAACGGTCTCTGAGACTCATCGCGCAATTGATACGTTAAGGAGATCATGACATGGCACGTGTAAAACGCGGCGTTACTTCCCACGCCAAGCACAAGAAGACGCTGAAGGCAGCCAAGGGTTTCTACGGCCGCCGCAAGAACACCATCCGCGCCGCCAAGGCTGCGGTTGATCGTTCCAAGCAGTTCGCCTACCGCGACCGCAAGGTCAACAAGCGCAACTTCCGCGCTCTCTGGATCCAGCGCATCAACGCTGCCGTCCGCGAGCACGGCCTGACCTACGGCCGCTTCATCGACGGCCTGAACAAGGCTGGCATCGAAGTCGACCGCAAGGTGCTTTCGGACATGGCGATCCATGAGACCGCAGCTTTCGGCGCGCTCGTCGCAGCCGCCAAGAAGGCTCTGGAATACCTCAAGGATTCCGGCACGAAGAACGAGTTTGAGGCCGCCGTCAACTAACCGGCGCTCACAACAAATCTTCGCTTCGTTGTGAAACCCGCGCCGGGGAACCGGTGCGGGTTTTTGTTTGGATTTCGGGACTGAACCATGGACGGCACGCTGACCGACCTCAACGCGATCCCCGACATGACCGACGGCGACGTCGAGAGGCTGCTGGCCGCGCTGACGCGCGAGACCCGCCGGGTCGAGCGCGTGGAGCTTTCCTTCGGCGCCGTCTGGATCAAGCGCTACGGCACGGAGCGTCCTCCGATCTGGACGAAGGCGCAGACGACACTTGCCCGCCTCTTCGGCCAGCCGTTCCTGCGCCCCTCGCCCTCTCTCGACGGCAAGGGCATGATCGCGCGGGAAATCCGCCGTATCGGGGCCTTCGCCGCCCAAGGCGTGCCCGTTCCGAAGGTGCTTTATTCTTCCGGCTCCGCGCTCGTGCTTTCCGACGTCGCGCCGACCGTGACCGCCCGCCTCGACGTGCTGCACGATACGGACCCTGCCGCCCATGACGCCCTGCTCGTCGCCTGCGCCGCCCATCTCGGCGCGCTGCACGGCAAGGGCCTCTGCCATGGCCGCCCGCATCCGCGCGACTTCTTCGTGGCCGGCGAACGCAGTATCGGCTTCATGGATTTCGAGGAGGAGCCGGAGGCTGCCATGCCGCTCGGCACCGCCCAGGCGCGCGACCTCTGGCTGCTCTTCCTCCAGCTTACCGACCGCGCCCGCCTCGGCGAAGCGACGGCTCAGAAAGCCTATGCCGCCTGGCGCACCAACGCGCCGCCCGCCGCCGAGGCGGAACTGAGAGAAATGCTCCGGTTCCTCGGCAAGTTTTTGTCGCCAACCCGATTGATCGGGCGCGTGCACATGGGTAGTGATCTGCGACGCTTCCTCGCCGCAACCCGCTATCTCCAGGGGGTTCTTCTGCCTCCCCGCCCGGCCGACGCAAGCAAAGCAGGTAAAGATGACTGAACTCGACACACTGGAACAGCAGCTCCTTTCCGACGTCGCCGCGGCCTCCGACGAGGCGGCGATCGAAGCCGTGCGCGTCGGCGCGCTCGGCAAGAAGGGCTCCGTCTCGGAACTCCTGAAAACGCTCGGCACCATGTCGCCGGAAGAGCGCCAGACGCGCGGCGCGGCAATCAACGCCATGAAGACGCGCGTGACCGATGCGATTACCGAGCGCAAGAGCGCGCTGCGCGACGCCGCCATCGAGGCCCGCCTTGCGGCCGAGACGGTGGATGTCAGCCTGCCGGTCCGCTCCTCGCCCGCCGAGCGCGGCCGCATCCATCCGATCAGCCAGATCGTCGACGAGATCACCGCGATCTTCGGCGACATGGGCTTCTCCATCGCCGAAGGCCCGGACGTCGAGACGGACTACTATAACTTCACGGCGCTGAACTTCCCCGAGGGCCACCCGGCCCGCGAGATGCACGACACGTTCTTCTTCCCCACGGACGAGAACGGCGAGCGCAAGGTGCTGCGCACGCACACCTCGCCCGTGCAGGTGCGCACGATGGAAGCGCAGAAGCCGCCGATCCGCATCATCATCCCCGGCAAGACCTACCGGCAGGACAGCGACGCGACCCACTCGCCGATGTTCCACCAGGTGGAAGGCCTCGTGGTCGACAAGACCGCGAATGTCGCCAACATGCGCTGGGTGCTGGAAGAGTTCTGCAAGGCCTTCTTCGAGGTCGACAGCGTCACCATGCGCTTCCGCCCGTCCTTCTTCCCCTTCACCGAGCCGTCCTTCGAAGTCGACATCCAGTGCGACCGCTCGTCGGGCCCGATCGTCAAGTTCGGCGAAGGCACGGACTGGATGGAAATCCTCGGCTGCGGCATGGTCCACCCGAACGTGCTGCGCGCCGGTGGCCTCGACCCGGACGAATATCAGGGCTTTGCCTGGGGCATGGGCCTCGACCGTATCGCCATGCTGAAATACGGCATGCCTGACCTGCGCGACTTCTTCAACGCCGACGTCCGCTGGCTGAGCCACTACGGCTTCCGCCCACTCGACATGCCGACCCTGTTCGGCGGCCTCAGCGCGTAACCGGCATCCAAGGAGAAAGACAATGAAATTCACGCTCTCCTGGCTGAAGGATCATCTCGACACCGACGCCTCGCTGGAGGAAATCTGCGCGAAGCTGACGGCGATCGGCCTTGAAGTGGAAGAGGTCGACGACAAGGCGGCCTTCAAGCCCTTCGTCATCGCCAAGGTGGTTTCCGCCGAGCAGCATCCGAACGCGGACAAGCTGCGCGTGCTGATGGTCGATACCGGCAAGGGCGACCCGATCCAGGTCGTCTGCGGCGCGCCGAATGCGCGCGCCGGCCTTGTCGGCGCGTTTGCCGCACCCGGCACCTACGTGCCCGGCATCGACGTGACGCTCGCCGTCGGCACCATCCGCGGCGTCGAGAGCCGCGGCATGATGTGCTCGGAGAAGGAACTGGAAATCTCAGACAACCATGACGGCATCATCGACCTGCCGGCCGATGCGCCGGTCGGCACGAGCTATGCCGCCTATGCCGGCATCGACGACCCGGTCATCGAGATCAACCTGACGCCGAACCGCCCGGACTGCACGAGCATCTATGGCATTGCCCGCGACCTCGCGGCCTCCGGCCTCGGCACGCTGAAGACCCCGAAGGCCCCGTCCTTCCAGGTGGAAGGCGAGACGCCGGTCAAGGTGAAGCTGGAGCTTGGCGGCGACGATCATCTCTGCCCGGGCTTCGCGCTCCGCCTCGTGCGCGGCGTGAAGAACGGCCCGAGCCCGCGCTGGATGCAGCAGCGGCTCATTGCCATCGGCCTTCGCCCGATCAATGCGCTCGTCGACATCACCAACTACATGACCTTCGACCAGGGCCGTCCGCTGCACGTCTTCGACGCGGCCAAGGTGAAGGGCAATCTCGTCGTGCGCCGCGCGGCCGAGGGCGAGACGGTGCTGGCACTCGACACGCGCGAATACACGCTGAACCCTGCCAATGTGGTCATCGCCGACGATAACGGCGTCGAATCCATCGGCGGCATCATGGGCGGCGAACATTCGGGCTGCGACGAGAACACCGTCGACGTGCTGATCGAATCGGCGCTCTGGGATCCGATGAACGTCGCCAAGACCGGCCGCGCGCACGGCATCATCACCGATGCGCGCTATCGCTTCGAGCGCGGCGTGGACCCGGAATACATGGTTGCGGGCCTCGAGCGCGCCACGGAACTGGTGCTGGAGCTTTGCGGCGGCACGGCCGCAAAGACCGACGTCGTCGGCTATAAGGGCTTTTCCGCGAAGGTGGTCGACTTCCCGTTCTCGGAAGTCCGCCGCCTGACGGGCGTCGACGTCTCCGAGGCTGAAAGCACGAATATCCTGACCCGCCTCGGCTTCACCGTCACGGGTTCGGGCGAGCGCGTCTCCGTCGCGGTTCCCTCCTGGCGTCCCGATGTGGACGGCAAGGCGGACCTCGTGGAAGAGGTCATGCGCATTCACGGCGTCGACAATATCAAGCCGGCGCCGCTGGAAAGCCACGGCTCGGTCAATGGCCGCATCCTGACCACGCTGCAGATCCGCTCGCGGCTGGCCCGGCGTGCGCTCGCCTCGCGGGGCATGATGGAGGCCGTCACCTGGTCTTTCATCCCGAAGGCGCATGCCGAGCTCTTCGGCGGCGGCGCGGCCTCGCTGGCGCTGTCGAACCCGATCGCGGCCGACATGTCCGACATGCGCCCCTCGCTGCTGCCGGGCCTCCTGGCGGCCGCCCAGCGCAATGCCGACAAGGGCTATGGCGACGTCGCGATCTTCGAAGTCTCCGGCACCTATGAGAACGACCGCCCCGAGGGGCAACGCCGCGTTGCCGGCGGCGTTCGCCGCGGCACGGCCTCGCTTTCGGGCTCCGGCCGTCTCTGGTCGAACGCGGCCAAGGGCGGCGGCAAGCCGGTCGACGTCTATGACGCCAAGGCCGATGCGCTCGCCGTGATCGAGGCCTGCGGCCTGCCGATGGGCAATGTGCAGATCGAGCCGGGCGCACCCTCCTGGTACCATCCGGGCCGCTCCGGCACGATCAAGATGGGTCCCAAGATCGTCCTCGGCTACTTCGGCGAGTTCCATCCGAAGGCGCTCGGCGCGCTCGACGTCTCCGGCGCGCTTTGCGGCTTCGAGATCTTCGTCGACGCCATGCCGGAACCGAAGAAGAAGGCGACCCGCACCAAGGCGGCGCTCGACCTCTCGCCCTTCCAGTCGGTGAAGCGCGACTTCGCCTTCGTGGTCGACAAGACGGTGGAAGCCGGCGCCATCGTGCGCGCGGCCACCGGCGCCGACCGCAAGCTGATCACGGCCGTCAATGTCTTCGACGTATTCGAGGGAGCCTCGGTCGGCGAGGGCAAGAAGTCCATCGCCATCGAGGTCGTCATCCAGCCGGTCGACAAGACGCTGACGGACGAGGACTTCGAGGCGCTGACGGGCAAGATCGTCGGCAATGTGGTGAAGACCACGGGCGCCACGCTGCGCGCCTGATGAGGATCGAAGCGGGGCGGTAACGCCCCGCTTTCCGTTTTGTGAACGGTTCGTCACCGGCCTGCATGTTGCAAATTGGTTAGCGAGACCTTAACTCCCGCTCCGGGAGGGCATTTGAGGTCGAAATGGATACTGCTGCCAATCTCCTGCCTGTCGCCATCATGGGCGTCGGCGTCTATATCTTCTTCCGCTGGGTGGTGCGCGACATGAACCGCCCGACGCGGCGCTAGAGCACCCTCTCCCCCTTATGCGTTCCCGATCAGCACGCCCGCGGCCAGCACGAGGCTGCCGCCGAGCACGACCTGCATCACGGCGCGGAAGAACGGCGTTTCCATGTAGCGGTTCTGGATGAAGGCGATGGCCCAGAGCTCGATGAAGACGACGACGACGGCAATGGTGGTCGCCAGCATGAAATTCGGAATGAGATAGGGCAGCGCGTGGCCGAGGCCGCCGAGCGCCGTCATGATGCCCGAGGCAAGGCCGCGCTTGACCGGCGATCCACGTCCCGAAAGCTTGCCGTCGTCGTGGGCCGCTTCCGTGAAGCCCATCGAGATGCCCGCGCCGACGGAGGCCGAAAGGCCGACGAGGAAGGTCTGCCAGGTATCCTGTGTGGCGAAGGCGGCGGCGAAGATCGGCGCGAGCGTCGAGACCGAGCCGTCCATCAGGCCGGCAAGGCCGGGCTGTACATAGGTCAGGAGGAACTGCCGCCGCGCCGTCTCGTCCTCCTCCGCCTTCACATCGACGGGCGTGTGCTCCTCGCCGAGCCGGCGGGCAAGGGATTCGTGCGACTTCTCCGCCAGCGCGAGATCGCCGAGCAGCTTGCGCGTGGCGGCGTCGCCCGTGCGCGCGGCGGCGGTGAGATAGAAGCGGTGTGCCGCCTCCTCCATCGCCTCGGCCTGCTCGCGGATCTTCTCGATCGACATGTTGCCGATCAACCAGTCCGGCTTCCTCTCGGGAAAGTCGCGCACATATTCGCGCCGGACGAGCGGGATACGGTCACCGAAGCGGGCGATGTGACGGTCGATCAGCATCTGGCGATGATGACTTTCCTCCTCCGCCATCTCCTCGAAGACGCGGGCCGAATGGGGATAGGCATCGCGCAGCGCATCGGCATAGGCGAGGTAGATGCGGCCGTCATCCTCCTCGGAGGAAATGGCGAGCGCCAGGACCTCCTGTTCGCTGAGGGATTCGAGGCTGCGTTTGCCGGGACGGAGAAGGCGGGAGAGCATCGGCTGAAATCCATTTTAGAATTATTCTAAATATAGGAGCATGACCGATTGCGTCAAGCTCGACAGGACGTCGCGGCTAAGGCTAGAGTGGCGTCACAGGATACCCATGAAGGACGAGACGTGACCGCTGCCTTGAAGCCGCTTTCCGCAAGCCGCGACACGCTGCTGGACCGCCTCGGCCGCCGCCTCGCCGACCGGCTGCAAGGCCAGACCTCCGGCTACGAGCCCTATACGCCTTCCGATCCCGAGACCCTGGCGCGCACGCTGCGGCCCGGCGATATCCTGCTCGTCGAGGGCAACCAGAAGGTCTCGGCGGCGATCAAGTACCTGACGCAATCCACCTGGTCCCATGCCGCACTCTTCGTGGGCGAGGCCGCGCCGCTGACGCTCGACCAGGCGGCGCTGCCGGCGACGGAGCGGCCGCAGCTCATCGAGGTCAATCTCGGCGAAGGGTGCGTCGCCGTGCCCCTTACCAAGTACCGGACCTACAATACGCGTATCTGCCGGCCCATCGGCCTGACGCCGGAGGACCGGGATACGGTGCTCACCTTCATGGTCTCCCGGCTCGGGCTGAAATACGACATGAAGAACATCACCGACATGCTGCGCTATTTCCTGCCGACGCCGCCCATTCCGGTGCGCTGGCGGCGGCGGATGATCGCCTTCGGCTCGGGCGACCCGACGCGGGCGATCTGCTCCACGCTGATCGCCGAGGCCTTCGAGGCGATCCGCTATCCCATCCTGCCCGACATTACCCGCGCCCCCGGCCACGCGGCGGCGACCTCGACCTATTCGCGCCAGGAGATCCTGCATATCCGCCACCATTCGCTCTATACGCCGCGCGACTTCGACCTCTCCCCCTATTTCGAGATCGTCAAGCCGACGCTGAAATACGGCTTCGACTACAAGCGGCTGGAATGGGCGCCGGGCCGGGAAGGCCCATAGGCTGCCTGCGGCGATCGGCCGGATTGCGGGCGCGGCGCGACCGCCCTATCCTTGCGCCATGACCGATCCAGAACGCCTCTCCCATTTCGCCGCCATCCGCACCCGCGCGGAAGCGGAGATGCACGCCATCGGCGTTACCGCCGATTTCATCCCGCTGCTGGTAGAGACCTTCTACGGCCGCGTGCAGGCGCATCCCGAGCTTGGCCCGGTCTTCGACGGCCGGCTGCGAGGGCGCTGGCCGGAGCATATGGAGACGATGAAGCGCTTCTGGTCCGCCGTCGCCTTCAAGGACGGCGGCTATGGCGGCAAGCCGGTAATGGCGCATCAGGGCGTTCAGGGCATCAACCCGCCGCTGTTCGAGACCTGGCTCGGCCTCTTCTCCGCCACGCTGGATGACATCGCGCCCTCGCCGGAGGCGAAGGCGTGGTTCATGGCGACGGCCGAGCGGATCGCGAAGAGCCTGGTGCTCTCCCTCTTCTACAACCCGGCCGACGACGATCCGGCGCGAAACCGCGCCTGAGCGGCTGTATCAGCCCTGCCTGAGCGGCGAGATCGCGATTTCGACGCGGCGGTTCTGCGCGCGTCCGGCTTCCGTCGCATTGGAGGCGATGGGACGCTCCAGGCCGTAGCCGACGGCGGACATGCGGCGCTGGTCGATCCCGCGCGAGGCGAGATGGTTGGCGACCGAATTGGCGCGGCGTTCGGAAAGGTCCTGGTTGAAGGCGGCGTTGCCGACCGAATCGGTATGGCCATCCACGTCGATCAGCGTGCGGTCGAACTTGCGCAGCACGATGGCGACGGAATCGAGCGTCGGATAGAAGTCCGGGCTGACCCGGTCGTCGCCTGTCGCGAAGGTGACGTTCGACGGCATGTTGAGGATGATGCGGTCGCCCGCACGCGTGACCGAGACGCCGGTGCCCTGGAGCTGCGCGCGCAGTTCCGCTTCCTGCGTGTCCATGTAATTGCCGACGGCGCCGCCGGCCAGCGCGCCGACACCCGCGCCGATGAGGGCCGCGTTGCGGCGCTGCACCGGATTGTTGCCGATCAGCAGGCCCGCCACCGCACCCATGCCGGCGCCGATGGCCGCGCCGCCGGCCGTGTTGGAGACCTTCTGCTCGCCCGTATAGGGATCGGTCGTCGTGCAGGCGGAGAGATAGGTCGCGGCCAGCGCGACGATCACAGCTTTCTTGTACATGTATGGTCCCCGGATATATCGATGCGTCTGCTTCAACCTAGCGATTGCGGCAGCAACATGAAAGGGCCTCGCCTTTTGCTAGGTCTTCCCGTTTCCGCTGGTAGTGACACCGGCGCTCGCCGCGACCACCAGCGCCGTACCGAGCATCTGCAGCGGCGTCATCGGCTGGCTCAGCACGAGGAAGCCGGCCAGCGCGCCGAGCGCCGGCTCCAGGCTCATCAGGATGCCGAAGGCCGACATGGGCATGCGGCGCAGCGCCGTCATCTCCAGCGCATAGGGAAGCAGCGGCACCAGCAGGGCAAGGCCGAACATCATGGCCAGCCCCTCCGGGTTCATCGCCTCGCCCGCGCGCGGCAGACCGAAGGGCGCGGCGACGACCGCCGCCACGATCAGCGACATGGAAAGGCCCTCTAGGCCGCGGAAGGCCTTGCCCGCCTTCTTCATGAGGACGATATAGGCACCCCAGCCGACACCGGAGCCGCAGGCGAAGAGCACCCCGACCGGATCGCCGATCCAGCCCTCGCCGTCATGGGAGAGCAGCGCGACGCCGACGAAGGCCGCCAGCGGCCAGACCAGCCGCCACCCGCCGCCGAGCGAAAAGGTGGCGACGGCGAGCGGCCCGAGGAACTCGATCGCCACGGCAAGGCCGAGCGGAATCCGGTCGATGGCAGCGAAGAAGAACAGGGTCATCGCCGCCATGGTCGCGCCGAGCAGGAGAGCGCTCTTCCATTGCTCGCGGCTGTAGGAGCGCATGGGCGGGCGCACGATCAGCGCCAGCACCGCCGCCGCCATGACGAGGCGCAGGAAGGTCGTGGCCGACGGCCCGTAGGCATCGATCGCCGTCGCGGAGAAAGCCGCGCCGAACTGGATGCACGACATGGAGGCGAAACAGAGCAGGATGCCGGAGGCGAGGCCCGCATTGTTCTGCTGCGATAAAACCTGTTGCTCTGCCATTGGACCCTCCTCCGGCGCCCAGTCCTAGAGGAGGGTCAGCCACCCGGCAAATGGATAATCGTGACGCCTTGCTTCATTGAAATTGATGCTGGGAGCCGGATCAGCCCGCAACGCCCTTCAGCGTGTTGGCGACGTTGAGGCCGATTTCCGGCACACCGTAGCCGCCTTCCATGACGACGAGCACGGGAAGACCGCTCGCCGCGACCGCCCGGCCCATGGTGACGTAGTCCGGCGAGGTCAGCTTGAAGAAGGAGATCGGGTCCTTTTCGAACGTATCGACACCGAGCGAGAGCACGATGACCTCCGCACCGAAGGCGGAGATGCGCTTCAGCGCATCGATCAGCGCCGCCTCCCAGACGGGATAGGGCGTACCGGGCGACATGGGATAGTTCTGCGTGGTGCCCGCGCCCGCCCCCTTGCCGGTCTCCTCCGCATAGCCGAGGAAATGCGGGAAGGCTTCGGCCGGGTCCCCGTGCAGCGAGGCGAAATAGACATCGCCGCGCTCGTAGAAGATATCCTGCGTGCCGTTGCCGTGATGGAAGTCGACGTCGAGGATCGCGACCTTCTTCGCGCCCTTGTCGAGGAGGCGCTGGGCAGCGACGGCGGCGTTGTTGATGAAGCAGTAGCCGCCGAAGCTGTCGATGCCGGCATGGTGTCCCGGCGGGCGGCAGAGCGCGAAAGCGGCCTTCGCGCCGCCTGCCACGATATCGGCGGCCGTCAGCGCCGTGCGCATGGAGGACAGCGCCGCCTCCCAGGTGCCGGGCGAGATCGCCGTTTCGGCGGCGTTGCAATAGTAGCCGAGGAGGCCGTCGATCTGGGTGGGGATGCGCGGCGAGGTGCGGCGCACGGGGAAGGACGTGGCGATAGCCTCGCCGTTGTAGCCGGCGGCCTTCCACTGGTCCCAGGCCGTTTCGAGGAAGGCGAGATAGCCGGCGTCGTGTACCTTCAGCGCGGTTTCGAGGCCATAGTGATCGGGCGCGGCGACATCGCTGAAACCGGCGTCCTTGACCGCCGCCAGGATCCATTCCGCCCGGAACGGCGCTTCGAAGGGCGGCACCAGCTCGCCGCCGTAAAGCTCGCTGCGGGCGTTCCTGAGCTTGTGGTCCTCGGAAAAGATAACGCGCATGAAAGGCTCCCCATTTCTCGTTCGGCGCGACGGTAGTGCATTTTTGCCGGAAGGGGAATCTCCCCTGCGGGGTAGGAGCCAGCCATTCGCCCCCGCGGACAGCGAGGGCGAATGGTGCGACCGCTCAGGCGATGGCGGCGCGCTGCTGGCGGCCGAGGCCGATCTGCTTGAGGAGCAGGATGTCGGCGACCGCGACGGCGGCGACCGCGATAAGACCCATGCCCGCCAGCGTCAGCCCGCCGCGGGCAAGGAGGAGTACGGAGACGCTGCCGAGCACCCAGAGCCCATCCCCCGCGATCGCGAAGCGCACCGCGGCTTGCGAGGGCCGCTCCTGCCGGCCGACGGCGAGGTGGAACACGCCCCAGAGGAGGAAGAAGACGGCGAAGCCGGTAAGGATGACAGGCGTCGCATGGGGGCCGACAAGACCGCTTAGCGGACCGGCGAAGGCGAAGAGGGCGATGCCCGCGACGAGGGAGAAGACGCCGTCGGCGAGCATGACGGATTTCAGGAGATTGCGGTTGAGGGCTGCGAGCATGGTTGGTTCCTTTCGTTGTCGATGGGACCAACCTGCCTCGGCGAAGGAGGCAAACCAATTACCTTGGAGGTAATGGAAATTCCGCCGCCTCTCCTGTCTATTGCGGCGGACACGCAGGGAGGCACGCATGGAATTCGGCGAACATCTCAAGGAATGGCGCAGCCACCGGCGTCTCAGCCAGTTGGAGCTGGCGAGCGAGGCGGGCATTTCCGCCCGGCACCTCTCCTTCCTGGAGACGGGCCGCTCGCGCCCGTCCGAGGGCATGATCCTGCGGCTCTCCGCCGTGCTCGACATTCCCGCGCGCGACCAGGGCCTGCTCTTTTCCGCCGCCGGCTTCCGGCCGCGTTTCGCGACCGCGCCGGCCGCCAGCCTTTCGGCCTTTCCGCCGGCAGTGGCCGAGGCCATCGGCCTGATCCTCGCCCGCCACGATCCCTATCCTGGCGTCGTCTTCGACCACGAATACAACGTGCTGACGGCCAACCAGGCCTTTCTCGGCCTTGCCGGCATGGCAGGCATCGCGATTGCGCCGGGCGACAATTTCCTCGACGCCTATCTCGGCCCGACGCCCTTGCGCTCCATTGTGGTCAACTGGGCGCAATCGGCCGCCGACCTCGTGCGCCGCATCCGCGCCGAGGCCTGGCTTCAGGGGCCGCGCAGCCCGCTCGTGAAGCGTATCGAGCGGCTGGCGGCAACGGCGGATATCAAGGCCGCGCTCGAGGCTTTCCCGGAAAGCGGCCGGCTGCCGATCCTGCCCATCGAGATGAAGATCGGCGCGAAGCGCTTCAACTGGATCACCACGCTCACCTCCTTCGGCTCGGCACAGGATGCGTTGGTGCAGGGCGTGCTGATCGAGAGCTTCTTCCCGGCCGATGCCGGAACGTGTGCTCACTTCGAGGAAGCAGACGCGCCGAAGACGAAGCGGGAATAGCCGAGGAAGGACCAGACCATCGCCGCGACGGAGGCGACGGCGACGGCGAGAACCGGCCAGACGGCCGGGAAAACCAGCAGGATGACCGCGTAAACCGCATAGTTGAGGAGCGCGGCGCTGATGCCGACGCCGCCGTAGCGCGTGCCCTCAACCGCAAGGCTCCGGTCGCTGCGGCCGAAGGTGAAGGTACGGTTCAGCCAGAAGGTGACGAGCATGGCCGCCGCGATGGCGACAATCCGCGCGCTGAAGGGGCCGAGCGGCGAGGCATGGAGCAGCAGCGCCAGGACGCCGGCATCGACGAGGAAGCCGGCGCCGCCGACGACCGCGAAGAGGAGAATGCGCCTCATGCCGCGCGCGAGCGCGCCGGCGTCTCCTCGGCGGCGCGCGCGGGGCGGCGGTGGCCGGCGTGGCCGGCAGGCAGGCTCATATAGTGGATGCGCAATTGCTCGGCCCGGGCGCGGGCGAGCGAATCGAGGATCATGCCGGCGGAGAAGACGAGGAAGGAGATCATCATCAGCACCAGCGAGAAGATCCAGGTCGGCATCCGGTCGACGAGGCCGGTCTGGAAATAGGCCAGGAGGACGGGCGCCATGAAGACGAGGCTCACTCCCATGAAGCCGCCGCTGATAGCGCCGAAGAAGGTGAAGGGACGCGTCTCCTTCATCAGCATGGCGAACATCCAGAGGATCTTTCCGCCGTCGCGGAAGGTGGAGAGCTTGGAATGCGAGCCTTCCGGGCGGCGGCCGTAGTCGAGTTCGAGTTCGGCGACCGGCAGGCGCAGCCGCGAGGCATGCACCGACATCTCCGTCTCGATCTCGAAGCCGCCGGAGACGGCCGGGAAGCTTTTCGCGAACCGGCGCGAGAAGGCGCGGTAGCCGGAGAAGATATCGGAAAAGTCGTTGCCGAAGAGCGAGCGGTAGAGCGCGTTGAAGAGGCGGTTGCCGAAGGCATGGCCCTGGCGGCCGGCATCGGCATGCACGCCCCGGCGCGTGCCGACGACCATGTCGGCGCCTTCCGTCACAAGCGTGCGGACCAGTTCCGGCGCATCGGTAGGGGCATAGGTGCCGTCGCCGTCGGCCATGATATAGATATCCGCCTCGATATCGGAGAACATGCGGCGCACCACATTGCCTTTGCCCTGGCGGCGCTCGCGCACGACGGTCGCGCCGGCAAGCGCGGCGCGCAGCGCCGTGGTGTCAGTAGAATTGTTGTCGTAGACATAGATGCGGGCCGTCGGCAGCGCGGCGCGGAACCCGGTCACGACGTCGCCTATCGTCTGCGCCTCGTTGTAGCAGGGCAGCAGCACGGCGATATCCAGGTCTTCCAGCAAGGCTTGCGTCATGACGGCGCGCTCTCCGAAGGGCAGGCCGCCTTATGCGACCCCGGATTTTACTATTTCTTGAGAAGGTTAAGGCTAGGTTTCGGCTGGCTTCCAACGGCGGACGAAAGGGCTGTTCGTGTCGAAATCCATGCCTGCGGCTCTCTCTGACGCGCCCTCGAAGGCCCCGGCGCGCCGCCAGGGGCTGACACCCGGCGTGCTCTCCCTCTACAGCCTCGTCGCCATCGCACTGGTACTCGCCATCTCACTGCCATTCGCCACCGACTATGTCGGGGCGGACAACGACGATGCGATGCGGCTCGTCGTGGTGCGCGACCTTCTCGCCGGACAGAGCTGGTTCGACACGACGCAATACCGCCTCGGCCTTGACGGCGGCACGATGATGCACTGGTCGCGCCTGGTCGATCTGCCCATCGCCAATCTCATCAGCTTCTTCTCGCTGTTTACCGATCAGGCGCACGCCGAGGCGATCGCGCTCGCGGTCTGGCCGGCGCTGCTCGTCGTGCCGGTGCTGGCCGGCATGGGGCTTGCCGCCTACCGGCTCGGCGGCGCCATGGCGATGCATGCGACGCTGGTGCTGACCGCGGTCTTCGTCGTGGCGCTCAACCGCTTCCAGCCCGGCTCCATCGACCATCACAATGTCCAGCTCGCACTCGTCGCCGGCATCGCCGCCATGCTGCTCGACCCCGGGATGCGGGCGCGCGACCATGCGGTGGCCGGCCTGCTTTCGGGCCTTGCCATCGCCATCGGCGCGGAAACGACACCGCTGATCGGTGCGGTCTGCCTCGTCGTCGCGCTGCGCTGGGTCTGGCATGGGCCGGCCTTCCGCGAGGCGGCGGCCGCCTTCGGCCTTTCGCTGGCGCTGACGATCACGCTTGCCTTCTTCGCCACCATCGCGCCGTCGCGCTATACGCAGGTGACCTGCGACAGCCTTTCCTACGGCTTCTACGCGCTGGCGACGCTCGGCGGCGGCGCGCTGTTCCTGACGGCCTCGCTGGCGAGCGGCCGGTCTCTCCGCGGCCGGCTCACCGCCCTTGCCGGCGCGGGTGTCGTCATCGCCGCCGCGGTGCTGGTCATCGCACCCGGCTGCCTTGCCAATCCGCTCGACACGCTCGACCCGCTGCTGAAGACCTTCTGGCTTTCGGGCGTCATCGAGGCGCAGTCGGCGGTGGCGCAGTTCAGGCTCGAGCCGGGATCGATCGGCAGCTTCTACGCGCCCGGCCTTCTCGCCATGCTGGTCTGCCTGTGGCGCGTCCGGCGCGGGGAAAGGGCCGAAGCGCATCTCCTTGTGTTCGCCCTCCTTGCCGTCGCCTTCGCCGTCTCGCTCATCCAGATCCGCGGCGCGATCTTCTCCAACATGCTCTCCGCCCTGCCGCTCGGCCTTGCCATCGCGGATATGCGGAAGGCCTCCAACGCCGACCCGAAGAACCTCAAGCTGGGGCTGGCCTTCATCGCCCTGACGCTCGCCTCCGTGCCCGCGAGCTGGGCGCTGGCCGGTGCAATGCTGCCCGGCCGCTCGCAACAGAAACTGTCCGCCGGCCTGTCGACCGCCCCGGCGCCGCGCCTTTCCTGCATCGCCGAAGCCTCCATCGCACCGCTTGCCGCCGAGCCTGTCGGCGTTGTCGCCGGGGCCTCCAATCTCGGGGCGCCGATCCTGCGCTATACGGGCCATCGCGTGCTGTCCGCGCCTTACCACCGGAACCAGGGCGGCATGCTGACGGAGTTGCATATCGGCCTTTCCAATCCGCGGCAGGCGGAAGCCTTCCTGCGCGGGGCGCATGTGACGCTGCTCGCCTTCTGCCCGGATGACACGCAGACCCGCGACCTTGCGAAGGCGGAACCGGGCGGCCTCTATGCCGATCTTCTCAAAGGCAGGGTGCCGGACTATCTGGGGCCGGTCGCCGGAACGGAGAACGCATCGCTGCGGCTCTACCGGGTAAGGCCGGAATAGGCGCGCAGGCTGGGGATGCCGCGCGCGCCGCCCTGTCATCGCGGGCGAAACGCACTACACTTGCCCCATGAGCTTCTTTTCCGAAAACGATTCGCCGTCGAACCTTGCCGAATATTCGGTGTCGGAGCTGTCCGGCTCCATCAAGCGCACCGTCGAGCAGGCGTTCGACCAGGTGCGGGTGCGCGGCGAGATTTCCGGCTATCGCGGCCCGCATTCCTCGGGACATGCCTATTTCTCGCTGAAGGACGACAAGGCCCGCATCGACGCGGTGATCTGGAAGGGCAGCTTCTCGCGCCTGCGCTTCAAGCCGGAAGAAGGCATGGAGGTGATCGCCACGGGCAAGATCACCACCTTCCCCGGTTCCTCGAAATACCAGATCGTCATCGAGACGCTGGAGCCGGCCGGCGCGGGCGCTTTGATGGCGCTGCTGGAAGAGCGCCGCCGCAAGCTTGCCGCCGAGGGACTGTTCGATGCGGACCGCAAGAAGCCGCTGCCCTTCCTGCCGAGGGTGATCGGCGTCGTCACCTCGCCGACCGGCGCGGTCATCCGCGATATCCTCCACCGCATCGCCGACCGTTTCCCGGTCCATGTCGTCGTCTGGCCCGTGAAGGTGCAGGGCGAGGGGTCCGGCCAGGAGGTCGCGGCGGCCATCGAGGGCTTCAACACGCTGGACCCGCTCGGGCCGATCCCGCGGCCGGACGTGCTGATCGTCGCGCGCGGCGGTGGCAGCCTCGAGGACCTCTGGAGCTTCAACGACGAGATCGTGGTGCGCGCCGCCGCCGCCTCGCACATCCCGCTGATCTCCGCCGTGGGCCACGAGACGGACTGGACGCTGATCGATCACGCCGCCGACCGCCGCGCGCCGACGCCGACGGGCGCGGCCGAAATGGCCGTTCCGGTGAAGGCCGATCTCGATGCGGAGATCGCCTCGCTCGCCGCGCGGCTGCGCGGGGCGACGGCCCGCCAGATGGACAACCGCCGGCAGGGCGTGCGCGCGCTCGCCCGGGCGCTCCCCTCGCTCGACCAGCTTCTCGCCCTGCCGCGCCGCCGCTTCGACGAGGCATCGGCCGGTCTCGGGCGCGGCCTCCAGATGAACACGGCGAACAAGCGCCGCGCCTTCGAGCGGACGGCGGCGCATCTGCGGCCCGACATGCTCATCACCCGCATCACCGAGCGCCGCCAGCGCGTCGCCGACCGGCTGCTCAGGGCCGAGCGTATCGTAGAGCGCCGGCTCGATCATTTTCGCGCCCGGCTTTCGGCTTTCGACGTATCGCTGCGCGCCACACCCGCCCGGATCAAGACACAGACGGAACGCGCCCGCGACCGGCTGAGCGGCCTTGCGCTCAGGGCCGAAAGCGCCCTCTCCGGCGATCTCTCCCGGCGGCGCGCCCTGCTTCTGGCGCAGGACCGCATGTTGCAGTCGCTCTCCTACCGCAACGTGCTGAAACGCGGTTATGCGCTGGTGCGCGACGAGGACGGCGCGCCGGTCAAGGGCGCGGCGGAACTCGGTCCCGGCCGCGCCATCGCCATCGAATTCGCCGACGGCGCGGTGGATGCCGTCACCGGATCGGGCGGCGGCGCGCCGAGGAAGAAACCGGCGAAGACGGAGGCGGAAAAGCCCGCGTCGCGTCAGGGTTCGCTGTTCTGAGGCCGTCATGCGCATCCTCGTCGTGCTCGCCCACCCGCTGGAGGAAAGCTTTGCCGCAAGCGTCGCCGAGACGGTGCGCCGGAAGCTGACGGCGAACGGCCATACGGTCGACCTGCTCGACCTCTACCGCGAAGGCTTCGATCCGCGGCTCAGCCGTGGCGAGCGCGCGCGCTATTTCGAGCCGGCCTCCGATCCATCCGAGGCGGAGCCCTATGTCTCCCGGCTGAAACAGGCGGACGGGCTGGTGCTGGTGTTTCCGCAATGGTGGTTCAATTTCCCGGCCATCCTGAAGGGCTTCTTCGACCGGGTCTTCGCGCCGGGCGTCGCCTTCGAGAACGATCCGGACGGCGGACGCATCCAGCCGCGGCTCGGCAATATCCACCTCTTCTGGGCCTTCACCACGACGGGATCGCCCTGGTGGGTGGTCAACCTCTACATGGGCAATCCGGTAAAGCGCCTCCTGAAGCGCGGCATCGCCGCCTTCTGCGCCAAGGGGCTGGATTTCCGGCTGGTCACGCTCCACGACATGGACCGCATCGATGCGGCGAGGCGCAAGGCGCACCTCGCCAGGGTCGAAAAGCTCACCGACCGGATTTGACGGGGTTCAGGCCCACTCGCCGGCGCGCATGACCGGCGCGCGGCTTCCGTCCGCGCGGATGCCGTCGATATCCACCTTGTCGGAGCCGATCATCCAGTCGATATGGATGAGGCTTTCATTGCCGCCCTGCGCGCGGATCTCATCCGGCGAAAGGCTCGCGCCGTCGAGGAAGCACTTGGAATAGCACTGGCCGAGCGCGATGTGGCAGGAGGCATTCTCGTCGAAGAGCGTGTTGTAGAAGAGGATGCCGCTCGCCGAGATCGGCGAGGAATGCGGCACCAGCGCCACTTCGCCGAGCCGGCGCGCGCCCTCGTCCGTGTCCAGCACCTTATTCAGCACCGCCTCGCCCTTCGACGCCTTCGCCTCGACGATGCGACCGCCCTCGAAGCGGACCTGGATATCGTCGATCAGCGTGCCCTGGTGGGAGAGCGGCTTGGTGGAGGAGACATGGCCTTCCACCCGCAGCGCATGGGGCGTCGTGAAGACCTCTTCCGTCGGGATGTTCGGGTTGCAGGTGATGCCGTTCTTCGCCGTGGAGGCGCCGCCGTGCCATTCGTGCCCGTCGGCGAGGCCGACCGTCAGGTCCGTACCCGGTCCCTTGAAATGCAGGGCCGAGAAACGCTGGCCGTTCAGCCAGGCCGAGCGCTTGGCAAGGTTGGCATTGTGCTCCGCCCAGGCGGCGACCGGATCGGCGACGTCGACGCGCGAGGCGGCGAAGATGGCATTGGCGAGCTTTTCGACCGCGACGTTCTCAGGGTCGTTCGGGAAGACCTGCCTGGCCCAGGACGGGTTCGGGTAGGAGACGATATTCCAGTTGATGTCGAAATTGGCGATCTTCTCCAGCGCCGGCTTGTAGGCGGTCGAGTTGGCCTTGTTGGCGCGGGCGACCTTGGCCGGGTCCTCGGCCGAAAGCAGCATCGGGTTGTCGCCGGCAATCGCAAGGCGCGCCGCGCCGTTGGCGTAAGCCTTGGCCATACCCTCGTAGAGCCAGTCCGTCGCGCGGTCGAAGCTTTCGTCCGGGGCGTAGCGGTAGCGGGCGAGCGTCGCCTCCTCATCGGCATAGAAGGTGCTGACGAGGCCCGCACCGGCCATATAGGCGTGCTTGGTGATGAGGCGGACGAGCGGCAGCGCGGCGATCGGCGCGGTCATCACGAGGTCCTGCCCCTTGCGGAGCTGGAGGCCGACGCGCACGGCGACTTCGGCGAGTTTGTCGAGCTTTTGCGGATCGATGGAGGGATTGGTCATGGCAGCCTGCTTTCTGGAATCGATGCGGGAAACGTAGTGCGCCGAAGCGGCAATGAGAAGATCAGGCGATGACGGACGCGGCTATCGCCTTCAGCGCCGTCACCACATCGCGCGGGGCAAGGCGCACCTGAAGGCCACGCTGGCCGCCGTTCATGTAGACAGCCTCGTGCGCCAGCGCCGCCTCCTCGATGGCGGTCGGCACCTGCTTCTTCTGGCCGAAGGGGCTGATGCCACCGACGACGAAGCCGGTCAGCCGCTCGGCATCGGCCGGCTTCATCATGTTGGCGGACTTACCCTTGAAGGCGCTTGCCAGCTTCTTCATGCTGACCTCGCGATCCGAGGGCACGATGACGCAGACCGGCTTGCCGTCCACCTCCGCCATCAGCGTCTTGAGGACGCGCGCAGGATCCTCCCCCAGCGCCTCGGCGGCCTGGATGCCGACGCGGTCGGCACCCGGGTCGTAGTCGTAGGTGTGGACGGTGAAGACGACGCCGGCCTTCGTCAGGGCCTGTGTCGCGCGGGTGGTCTTCGACATGGCTCAGTAGCCCGCGCCGCGATCCACCAGATATTCCAGCGGCTTGCCGCTTTCCAGCCGCCCGATCTGCTGGGCGACATGGCGGAAGAGGGCGGCAACGTCGGAGGCGGCGGAGGCATGCGGGGTCATGAGGACCTTATCCATCGACCAGAAGGGGCTTTCAAGCGGCAGCGGCTCCTGCTGGAACACGTCGAGCGAGGCCCCGTACAGCGTGCCGTCGTTGACGGAGGCGACGATATCCGCCTCGACCTGGCTGCCGCCGCGGCCGGCATTGATGAAGACCGGCGCGCCGAACGGCCCCTTGCGGCTGAGGCGGGTGAAGAGGCCGGTATTGTAGATATCGCGCGTATCCGGCGTCAGCGGCAGAAGGCCGACGAGGAAATCGCTCTTGCCGAGGAAGGCATCGAGGCCCTTTTCGTCATAGGTCTCGAAGCCCTCGACAGGGCGGCCGCTCTTCGACCAGCCGATCACGTTGAAGCCGAGCGCCTTCAGCTTCTTCGCCGAATCCTGCCCCAGCACGCCGAAGCCCATGATGCCGACGGTGATCTCCTTCGCCTCCGGCTGGTTGAGCTCGCGCCAGACGCGCTTCTGACGCTGCGCCTCGTAAGCCTGGTGCTGGCGAAGGTGCATGAGGCACTGCATGACCACCCATTCGCTCATGCGCGTCGTCAGCGTCTCGTCGACGAAGCGCACCAGCGGCACGTCAGGCAGGCCGGGCAGCTTCAGGACATGATCGACGCCGGCGCCGCCGGAGAAGACGACCTTGAGGTCCTTCGCCCGCGAAAAGAGATCGGCACCCGGCTTCCAGACCACGGCATAGTCGATGCCCGAGAGATCACGGTTGCGGTTTGCCGGATGCAGCAGGTTGATCACCTCGCGATCCGGGAAAGCGCCCTTGAGCGCGGCGGCGACCTGCTCCTGATCGAATTTCAGATCGATGATGACGGGGCTTTTCGTCGACATGCTGGTTCCTGCTACTGGCTGATGGCTTCGCTGCCGACGGCTTCGAGATTGAAGGCGGCGGCCATGAGGGCCTTGGTATAGGCTTCGCCCGGCCGCTCGATGATATCCTTCGCCCTGCCCTTTTCCACCACGCGCCCGCCGCGCATGACGATGATGTCGTTGGCGAGCGCCCGCACGACCTTAAGGTCGTGGCTGATGAAGAGATAGGCGAGATTGTGCCTGGCCTGCAGGTCGCGCAGCAGCTCGACCACCTGCGCCTGCACGCTCATGTCGAGCGCCGAGGTCGGCTCGTCCAGCATGACGAATTCGGGCTTCAGCACCATGGCGCGGGCAATGGCGACGCGCTGGCGCTGGCCACCGGAGAATTCGTGCGGGTAGCGCCAGCGGGTCGAAGGATCGAGGCCGGTTTCCTCAAGCGCGGCGGCGACACGGCGGTCGCGCTCGGCCTCGGAGAGCGACGGTTCGTGGACCTTCAGCCCCTCCGCGACGATATCGGCGACCGACATGCGCGGCGAGAGCGAGCCGAAGGGATCCTGGAAGACGATCTGCATGCGCCGGCGCAGCGGCCGCATCTCGGCGAAGGTGCGGCCCGCGATATCCTGGCCGACGAAGGCGATGCGGCCCTTGGACGAGATGAGCCGCGTCAGCGCGAGGCCGAGCGTCGTCTTGCCGGAGCCGGATTCGCCGACGACGCCGAGCGTGTGGCCGGCGCGCAGTTTCAGGTCGATGCCGTCGACGGCCTTCACGTGATCGACAACGCGGCGCATGAAGCCGGCCTTGATCGGGAACCAGACTTTCACGTCCTCCGCCTCCACGACGACGGGCTGGCTGTCGTCGGCAGGGCGCGGCTCGCCCCTCGGCTCGGAGGCGAGCAGGTGGCGTGTATAGGCGTGCTGCGGATTGGAGAAGATTTCTTCGACCGGGCCGGTCTCGACGATCTTCCCCTTCGTCATCACACAGACGCGGTCGGCGAATTTTCGCACGATGCCGAGGTCGTGGGTAATGAAGAGCATGGACATGCCGTGCTCTTCCTTGAGGTTTTTCAGGAGTTCGAGGATCTGCGCCTGCACGGTGACGTCGAGCGCGGTGGTCGGCTCGTCGGCGATCAGGAGTTCCGGGCGGTTGGCGAGCGCCATGGCGATCATGACGCGCTGGCGCTGGCCACCGGACAACTCGTGCGGATAGGCGGCAAGGCGCTTTTCCGGCTCGCGGATACCGACCTGGTTGAGAAGTTCCAGGATGCGGGTGCGGGCGGCCGCACCCTCTATACCCTGATGCAGCTTCAGGATCTCGCCGATCTGCCGCTCGATCGAATGCAGCGGATTGAGCGAGGTCATCGGCTCCTGGAAGATCATGGTGATGTCGTTGCCGCGCACCTCGCGCAGCGCCGCATCCGAGGCCTTCAGGAGGTCCTTGCCCTTGAAGAGGATCTCGCCGGAGGGATGGCTTGCGGCGGGATAGGGCAGCAGCTTCAGGATCGAGTTCGCCGTTACCGACTTGCCGGAGCCGGATTCGCCGACGAGGGCGACGACCTCGCCGCGATGGATCTCGAAGGAGACGCGGTCGACGGCGAGCGAGGTGTTGCCGCCCTGATGGAAGGCCACCGACAGCTCGCGAACGGAAAGGATGGTTTCGGGAGCGCTCACCGGAAGGTCTTCCTCGGATCGAAGGCGTCGCGCGTCGCTTCGCCGACGAAGATCAAGAGCGACAGCATGACGGACATGACGACGAAGGCGGTGAGGCCGAGCCACGGCGCCTGAAGGTTCTCCTTGCCCTGCGCGATCAGTTCACCGAGCGAAGGCGAGCCCGGCGGCATGCCGAAGCCCAGGAAGTCGAGCGAGGTGAGCGTGGTGATCGAGCCGGAGAGGATGAAGGGCAGGAAAGTGAGGGTCGCGACCATCGCGTTCGGCAGGAGATGCCGGTACATGATCGTCGCATTGCCGACGCCGAGCGCCCGCGCGGCCCGGACATATTCGAAATTGCGCGCGCGCAGGAACTCGGCGCGCACCACGCCGACGAAGCCGACCCAGGAGAAGAGCAGCATGATGCCGAGCAGGATCCAGAAGCCGGGCGGCAGGATCGCGGCGATGATGAGCAGGATGTAGAGCACCGGCATCGAGGACCAGATCTCGATGAAGCGCTGCATCAGGAGGTCCGTCCAACCGCCGAAATAGCCCTGCACGGCACCGGCCGTAACGCCGACCACGGCCGAGCAGATCGTCAGCGCAAGGCCGAAGAGCACGGAGATGCGGAAACCGTAGATGACGCGGGCGAGCACGTCGCGCGCCTGGTCGTCCGTGCCGAGCCAGTTGAGGTTGCTGAGATTGCAGTTCGGATCGTCCGCCCCGGCCGGATAGCCGGCGCAGCGCTCCTCCTTCGACATCAACCAGAACGGTGCGGTCGGCGCGGAATGCGGGATATTGGAGTTAGTCGAGCTGTAGGAATAGCGGATCGGCGGCCAGATCATCCAGCCGTTCGCCTCGATCTCCTCGGTGATGAAGTCGGAGCGGTAGTCCGTCTCGGCGAGGAAGCCACCGAATTTTTCTTCCGGGTAATCGATGACGACGGGGAAGAGCAATTCGCCCCGGTAGGAGGCGAGGATCGGCCGGTCGTTGGCGATGAATTCGGCAAAGAGGCTGAGCACGAAGATGACGAGGAAGATCCAGAGCGACCAGTAGCCGCGCCGGTTCGCCTTGAAGTTCTCCCAGCGCCGCTTGTTGGTCGGCGAGAGCAGGCCCTTTCGTGGCGGAGCGATGGGGGTCGTATCCGTGACGGTGCTCATCAGACGTCCCTCCGCTCGAAATCGATGCGCGGATCGACCCAGGTATAGATGAGGTCGGAGACGAGGCTGACGACGAGGCCCATCAGCGAGAAGATGAAGAGCGTGGCGAAGACGATAGGATAGTCGCGCCGGACGATGGAATCGTAGCCGAGGCGGCCGAGACCGTCGAGCGAGAAGATATACTCAATGAGCAGCGAGCCGGTGAAGAAAGCCGAGATGAAGGCGCCGGGGAAGCCGGCGATGATGATCAGCATGGCATTGCGGAAGACGTGGCCGTAGAGCACCTGGCCCTCGGTCAGGCCCTTGGCGCGGGCGGTGGTGACATACTGCTTCTTGATCTCGTCGATGAAGGAGTTCTTCGTCAGAAGCGTCGTCGTGGCGAAGGCGGAAAGCAGCAAGGTGATCAGCGGCAGGGTCATGTGCCACATGTAATCGAGCGGCTTCTGCCACCAGGCGAGGCTGTCGAAATTGTCGGAGACGATCCCGCGCAGCGGGAACCAGTCGAGGAACGAACCGCCGGCGAAGACGACGATGAGCAGGATGCCGAAAAGGAAGCTCGGCACCGCATAGCCGACGATGATGATGCCCGAGGTCCAGACGTCGAAGGCCGAGCCATCCTTGACCGCCTTGTGGATGCCGAGCGGGATGGAGATGGCATAGGAGAAGAGGAGGATCCAGACGCCGAGCGAGATGGAGACCGGCATCTTCTGCGCGATGAGGTCGAGCACCGCCGTGTTGCGGAAGAAGCTCTCGCCGAAATCGAAGCGCATGTAGTCCCACATCATCGAGAAGAAGCGCTCGAGCGGTGGCTTGTCGAAGCCGAACTGCTTTTCCAGCTTGGCGATGAATTCGGGATCGAGGCCCCGCGCGCCGCGATAGGCGCTGTCCTGCCCGACCTCCTGCAGCATGTCGCCGCCGCCGGACAGGCGATCGCCACCGCCCTGGCTCGTCAGGTCGGCGATGACCTGCTCGACCGGACCGCCCGGCGCGAACTGCACGATCGCAAAGGAAATCGCCATGATGCCGAAGATCGTCGGGATCATCAGCAGGATGCGGCGCAGGATATAGGCGCCCATCAGCGAGCACCCGCCCTGATAGCTTGCATGGATGTCCAGCCGGTCAAGCCCAACCCTTCCGTTCTGCCGCCTGCCGCGACGGTGATTCGTTCCCGCTATATGGAGCCGAGGACGCCGGGCGGCGCAAGCCCCGGCTCATTTCCCCCGACTCACTTGGCCGCGTTCTTCGACCACCAGACCTCCGGGAAGCCAAGACCGTAATACGGCAGCTCCTGCGGATGGGCGAGGTGGTTCCAGTAGGCGGTCTGCACCGACTTGGAATAGAACATCGGCACCACGTAATGATGGGCGAGAAGAACGCGATCCAGCGCCTTGACGGTCGCCACCAGCTCGGCGCGGTCGGGAGCGAAGATGATCCGGCGGATCAGCTCGTCGACGGCGGGGTCGGCGATGCCGGCATAGTTGCGCGAACCCTGCTGGTCGACCGAGGAGGAGCCCCAGTAATCGACCTGCTCGTTGCCCGGCACCAGCGTCTGCGCCCAGATGCCGTAGATCATGTCGTAGTCGAAGCTGCGGACGCGGTTGGTATATTGCGAGGCGTCGACCGTGCGGATGCGGGCGTCGATGCCGATATCGGTGAGGCTCTTCACATAGGGCAGGACGGTGCGCTCCTGCGAGGGGTTGGACAGAAGTATCTCGATGGCGAAAGGCTCGCCGGTCTTCACGTTCACCAGCTTGCGGTTCTTCAGCTCATAGCCCGCCTCCTTGAAGAGCGTCATGGCCTTGCGAAGGTTCTCACGCGTCTTCTTCGGGTCACCCGAGACGGGATTGACATAGGGCGTGGTGAAGACGGCCGGCGGCACCTTGTCTTTCAGTTCCTCCAGGATTTCCTTCTCGCGGCCTTCCGGCAGGCCGGAAGACGCAAGCTCGGTGCCCCAGAAATAGCTGTCGATGCGGTTGAGCCGGCCAAAGGAGAGATTGCGGTTCAGGCTCTCGAAGTCGTAGGCGTAGTTCAACGCCTCGCGCACCCGCTGGTCCTTGAACTTCTCCCGGCGCATGTTCGGCACGAAGGCCTGCATGATGCCGGTGGCGCGCAGCGGATTGGCGATTTCCTCGCGGATGATGCGACCGTCCTTTGCGGCAGGGAAATCATAGGCCGTTACCCAGTGGCTGGACGAGTTGTCGCGGTAGAAATCGACATTGGCGGCGCGGAAGGCCTCGAACTCCACGTTCCGGTCGCCGAAGAACGTGTAGGTGATCGCGTCGAAATTGTTCTGGCCGACATTCACGTTGAGGTCCTTGCCCCAATAGTCGTCGCGCCGCTCGAAGCGGATGGAGCCACCCGGCTGGAAGGCCGCGATCCTGTAGGGGCCGGATCCCATGACCGGCTCCAGCGTCGTGCGGCCGATATCGCGCTTGTTGCCCTTGGCGTCGATTCCCTCCCACCAGTGCTTCGGCACGATCTGGAACTGGCCGAGGATGCTCGGAAGCTCGCGGTTGTTCTTCTCGTCGAAGCGGAAGGTGACGTCGCGCTCGCCGGTCTTCTCTGCCGAGACGACATGCTTGTAGTAATTGGCGAGCAGCGGATTGTGCTCCTTCGATTTTTCGAAGGAGAAGATCACATCCTCGGGCGTCACCGGCTGGCCGTCCGCCCATTTCGCCTCGGCCCGAAGACGGAAGGTCGCGGAGGAGATGTCATCGGGATAGGAAACGCCCTCGGCCAGCAGGCCGTAGGCGGTGGTGATCTCGTCCTCGGCGGATTTCAGCAGCGTGTCGAAGACGAGGGACGAGACGCCGGACGCCGCCTCGCCCTTGGAGAGGATCGGGTTGAACGTATCGTAGGTGCCGGTTTCGGAGAGCTTCAGCTCGCCGCCCTTGGGCGCGTCGGGATTGACGTAGTCGAAATGCGCAAAACCATCCGGGTGCTTCAATTCGCCGATGGTGGAAAGGCCGCTGTGCCAGACCGGCTCCGCGGTCCCCTCAGCCTTCGCACCGGCCGCAAGCCCCAGCGACAAGGCCAGCGCCGTGGTGAACACCATTTTCCCGAAGGCTGCCCGCATTCCATTTCCCTTTCGTATCCTCTGCCGAAGCATGGGCGAGAGAATAGGCAAAATCCGGGCAAATGACAGGCCCGCCATCAAAGCGGCGGTTTTTGCCGCGCCTATTGCCCTCAGGGATTCACCTTGACGAAAGGATGATCCTTTAATCTTTCGCAACCATTGCGACTTCGAGACCGGATAATGCCAGCCCATTCCATGCTTTCCCGCCTGACCCCCCGCCTGATTTCCGGCCTTCTCGCCGCCGGCCTTGCGCTGACCGCGCTCGCCTCGCCGCTCGCGGCCGAGGAGCGGCCGGCCAAGGAGCTGTTCGGCGCCAAGCGCCTGCCGGCCAAGATGGTGTCCGCGCCGTACGGCTCCTATGCCAAGGGCTGCATCGCCGGCGCGGTGGCGATCCCGACGGACGGCCCGGCCTGGCAGGCGATGCGCCTGTCACGCAACCGGCGCTGGGGTCATCCCAACATGATCGCGCTGCTGGAGCAGTTCTCGCAGGATGCGCAGCAACTCGGCTGGCCGGGCCTCCTTCTCGGCGACATATCGCAGCCGCGCGGCGGGCCGATGCTCTCGGGCCACGCCTCCCACCAGGTCGGCCTCGACGCGGACATCTGGTTCACACCCATGCCGGACCATCGCATGTCCGCCGAGGAGCGGGAAAAGCTGCCCTTCACCTCCATGCTCGACAAGAGCAGGTTCCTGACGGTCGATTCGCGCCGCTGGACCGCCACCCATGCCCGCCTCGTCATGAAGGCGGCGAGCTATCCGCAGGTCGACCGCGTCTTCGTCAATCCGGCAATCAAGAAGAAACTCTGCGAGACCTGGCAAGGCGACCGCTCGCTGCTCGGCAAGGTGCGGCCGATCTACGGCCATGACGAGCATTTCCACATCCGCATCAAGTGCCCGGAAGGCGCGGCGGGCTGCAAGCCGCAGGCGCGGGTGCCGGCCGGCGACGGCTGCGATAAATCGCTCGCCTGGTGGTTCACCAAGGAGCCGTGGGAAAAGCCGAAGCCGAAGAAGGACGCCAAGCCGGTAAAGCCCTGGTACGTCAAGATGTCGGACCTGCCGAAAGCCTGCGGTACGGTTCTCGCCAGCGCCTCACCCTCCTCCGAGATGGAAGTGACCTATCAGGGCAATGGCGGCACTTCCACCGCGCTCGCCTTCTCCGGCAATGGCGGGGATGCGGGCAGCAGCATCGAATCGGTGATCGCCGCCGACACGGCGCTGCCGGCCATCGTGCCGATCCCCCTTCCGCGACCGTTCCAGTAGCCGATCCGGCGGCGGGGCTTTTCAAGGCTCCGCCGCTTTTGTATAAGGCGTTCAAATCGATTTAAAATCATCGAGGAACGCCCATGTCGCGCCGGAAATGCATTGCGCTCATCGCGCATGACGAGAAGAAGGACGACATGGCGGCCTTTGCCGCACAGCACGAAAAGGTGCTGTCGCAGGCGAAGATCGTGGCGACCGGCACGACCGGCGGCCGGGTGCTGGAGGCCTGCCCCGGCCTCGACGTGACGCGCCTGAAGAGCGGCCCCCTCGGCGGCGACCAGCAGATCGGCGCGCTGATCGCGACCGGCGAGGTCGATCTCCTCATCTTCTTCGTCGATCCGCTGACGCCCATGCCGCATGACGTGGACGTGAAGGCGCTGATGCGGCTCGCCATCGTCTACGACATTCCGATGGCGCTGAACCGGGCGACGGCCGAACAGCTCCTCGACTTCGCGGCCGATTGACGGCAATTTACGGCGACGACGGATCACCCACCTACAACAAACGGGACAGCTTGATGGCACGGCCGGGCGACAACGACACGAACCTCCCCTTCCCCATCCTCGTCGGCGATATCGGCGGCACCAATGCGCGCTTCGCGCTGCTCATCGACGCCTTCGCCGAGCCGAAGCAGTTCCCCATCGTCCAGACGGCGGATTTCCCAAATATCGACGATGCGCTGCAGCGCTGCATCCTCGACACGACCTCGGTGCAGCCGCGCTCGGCGATCCTGGCGCTCGCCGGTCCCATCGAGGGCGACGAGGTGCCGCTGACCAATTGCCCCTGGGTGGTGCGCCCGCGCGACATGATCGCCAATCTCGGCTTCGAGGACGTGGTGCTCGTCAACGATTTCGAGGCACAGGCGCTCGCCGTCGCCTCGCTCGGCGACGAGGACCGGGAGAAGATCGGCCCCGGCATCGAGCGCCATTCGGCCTCGCGCGCCGTGCTCGGTCCCGGCACCGGCCTCGGCGTCGCCGGCCTCGTCCACGCGCGCCAGAGCTGGATTCCGGTTCCCGGCGAGGGCGGCCATGTCGATGTCGGCCCGCGCAGCGAGCGCGACTACCGGATCTGGCCCTTCCTCGAACCCATCGAGGGGCGCATCTCCGCCGAGCAGCTCCTGTGCGGGCGCGGCATCATGAACATCTACCACGCCATCGCCGCCGCCGACGGCGTCGACGCGACGCTTGAAACGCCCGCCGACGTCACCGCCAAGGCGCTGGCGCAGGAAGACCGCATGGCCATCGAGACCGTCTCGCTGTTCTCGACCTATCTCGGCCGTGTCGCCGGCGACATGGCGATGATCTTCATGGCCAAGGGCGGCGTTTTCCTGGCCGGCGGCATCTCGCAGAAGATCCTTCCCGCGCTGCGCGGGCCGGAATTCCGCGCGGCCTTCGAGGACAAGGCGCCGCACAGCGCGCTCCTCGCCTCGATCCCGACCTATGTCGTCACCCATCCGGTCGCCGCGCTCGCCGGCCTTGCCGCCTTCGCCCGCATGCCGGACCGATTCGGTGTTGCAACCGAGGGACGCCACTGGAAAAGGTGACGGCCGCGGCGCAGCTTCACCGCCGCGCGGACTCGCCAAAGGCGGACCGACCCCCTATAGAGCGGCCAAGGGGCCGGTTTTTGCCGGCCGCCGTCGAGACAGTGCAGGAAAGTCAAGCCATTGGCCGATAAGAGTCGCTCCGAGCGCCATCCCGTCAGCGCCGACACCGTCGCCACCGTGCTCAAGCGCGTCATCGCCGAAAACGGCCGTGAACATGTACGCGGCTACGCCCTGGCCATCGCCTGCCTCATGGTCGTGGCGCTGACGACGGCCTTCACCGCCTGGATCATGGAATCGGTCGTCAACGAGGCTTTCGCCAACAAACGCGCCGACCTCGTCATGATCATCTGCGGCGCGATCTTCGCCGCCTTCGTGCTGCGCGGCATCGCGACCTATTACGAAGCCGTCATCCTCTCCAAGATCGGCAACAACATCGTCGCGCGCTACCAGCGCCGGCTCTATTCGCATCTCATGGCGCTCAGCGTCAGCTATTACAACGAGTCGCGCTCGGCCTATCTCGCCGCCCAGATCAGCCAGAACGTCACCGGCATCCGCGACGTGCTGAACATGACGGTGACGTCCCTTGCCCGCGACGTGCTGACCCTCGTCGCGCTGATCGGCGTGATGATCTCCAAGGACTGGCTGCTGACGCTGCTCGTCTTCCTGGTCGCGCCGCCGCTGCTGCTGGGCCTGCGCTACGTCTCCAAGCGCCTGCGCAACGCGACGCGCGAGGCGGTGGAGCTGAACAGCCACGTTCTGGGCGCCATGCAGGAGACGATCCAGGGCATCACCATCGTCAAGGCCTTCACCATGGAGGCCGAGCTTAAGAACAAGGTGGAAGCCATCATCGGCGAGGCCGAAAGCCGCTCCAACCGCATCGCGCGGCTGACCGAGCGCACCGCGCCGATGACCGAGACTTTCGCGGGCTTCGCCATCTCGGGCGTGCTCGCCTATGCCGCCTATCGCTCGATCTATGCCGGCGTGATGCCCGGCGCCTTCTTCGCCTTCGTGGCCGCGCTGCTGATGGCCTACGACCCGGCCCGCCGCCTCGCGCGCCTTCAGGTCTCGCTGGAGCGCGCCGCCGTCAATGCCCGCATGATCTACGAGATCCTCGACCTGAAGCCGCGCCAGGCCGACCGCGCCGACGCCGGATCGCTCGCGATTACCGACGCGACGATCCGCTTCGACAACGTGCGCTTCGGCTATTCGGAAAACGAGACGATCCTCAAGGGCGTTTCCTTCACCGCCGAGGGCGGCAGGACGACGGCGCTCGTCGGCCCGTCCGGCGCGGGCAAGTCCACCGTGATCAGCCTCATTCCGCGCTTCTACGATCCCACGGAAGGCGCGATCCTGATCGACGGGCAGGATATCGCCCATGTGACCAAGCAGTCGCTCCGCAACGGCATCGCCTATGTCTCGCAGCAGCCCTATCTCTTCGAGGGCACGATCCGCGACAACATCCGCTACGGCCGTCCGGATGCGACGGACGCCGAAATCGAGGAAGCCGCGCGCCATGCCTATGCGCATGATTTCATCCTCGCCCAGCCGCTCGGCTACGACACACCCGTCGGCGAGAACGGCGTGACGCTTTCCGGCGGCCAGCGGCAGCGGCTCTCGATTGCCCGCGCACTGGTGCGCAACGCGCCGATCCTCCTGCTCGACGAGGCGACCTCCGCGCTCGACACCGAGTCTGAACAGGCCGTGCAGAAGGCGCTGGACGAGGCGATGAGCGGGCGTACCGTCGTCGTCATCGCCCATCGCCTGTCGACCGTCGTGCGCGCCGACAAGATCATCGTCATGCAGGACGGCATGGTCGCCGAGGAGGGCACGCACGCCGCGCTTGCGGCCCGCGAGAACGGCCTTTACGCTCGCCTCAACAACCTTCAGGCGCCCGCCGGCAGCACGGGCACGTAATCACAGGACAGGACGGAAAGACATGAGCGGCAACGCAATGAAGCTGGTCGTCGTGGGCGCCGCGGGCCGCATGGGCCAGACGCTCATCCGCACCATCCACGCCATCGGGGGCGCGGAGGTCTTTGCCGCCATCGAGCGTGAGGGCTCGCCCTTCGTCGGCCGCGACGCCGGAGAACTCGCCGGCCTCGGCCCGATCGGCGTTCCCGTCACCGACAAGCCGCTGGAGGCCTTCGTTGCCGCCGAGGGCGTGCTCGACTTCACGGCCCCCGCCGCCACCATCGAATTCGCCGGCCTTGCCGCGCAGGCGCGCATCGTGCACGTCGTCGGCACCACCGGCTGCTCGGCGGCGGACGACGAGAAGATCAAGGCCGCCGCCCGCCATGCGCGCATCGTGAAGTCGGGAAACATGAGCCTCGGCGTCAATCTGCTCGGCGTGCTGACCGAGACGGCCGCCCGCGCGCTCAACGCCGCCGACTGGGACATCGAGGTGCTGGAAATGCACCACAAGCACAAGGTCGACGCCCCCTCGGGCACCGCGCTGCTGCTCGGCAACGCCGCCGCCAAGGGGCGCGGCATTTCGCTGGCGGAAAATTCGGTACGCGTGCGCGACGGCCATACCGGCCCGCGCCCCGCCGGCACGATCGGCTTCGCCACGCTGCGCGGCGGCTCCGTCATCGGCGAACATTCGGTGCTGCTTGCCGGCGAAGGCGAGACGGTGACGCTGTCGCACAGCGCGACGGATCGCTCGATCTTCGCCCGCGGCGCCATCAAGGCGGCGCTCTGGGCGCGTGAGAAGAAGCCCGGCCTCTATTCCATGCTCGACGTGCTCGGGCTCAACTAAATCAGCATCAGGAGACAGACCATATGAGCGGAACCCTCGTCCTCGTTCGCCACGGCCAGAGCGAATGGAACCTGAAAAACCTCTTCACCGGCTGGCGCGACCCTGATCTCACCGAACTCGGTGTCGAAGAGGCCAAGACCGGCGGCAAGGCGCTCGCCGAAACCGGCATCAAGTTCGACATCGCGTTCACCTCCGATCTCACCCGCGCGCAGAAGACGCTGAAGCTCATCCTCGACGAGATCGGCCAGCCGGGCCTCGAGACGATCCGTGACCAGGCCCTCAACGAGCGTGACTATGGCGATCTCTCCGGCCTCAACAAGGACGATGCCCGTGCCAAGTGGGGCGAGGAGCAGGTCCATATCTGGCGCCGATCCTACGACATCCCGCCGCCGGGCGGCGAAAGCCTGCGCGACACCGGCGCACGCGTCTGGCCCTACTACCTCACGGAAATCCTGCCCCGCGTGCTGCGCGGCGAAAAGGTGCTGGTCGCCGCCCACGGCAACTCGCTGCGCTCGCTCGTCATGGTGCTCGACAAGCTGACGAAGGACGAGATCCTGAAGCTGAATCTCGCGACCGGCGTGCCGATGGTCTACACGCTGAACGCCGATTCGACGGTGAAGTCGAAGGACGTGCTCGGGGACATGTCCGGCGCGCATTGAGCGCTCTGCCCATTCCGACAGAAGGAAGGCCGGCATTTCGCCGGCCTTTTTCTTGCTGACACCCCTTGCTCCACCCACCGACGTCATCCTCGGCCTTGTGCCGAGGATCTGCCAACGCATCGGAAAATCGCGACGCTTGCAGATGCTCGGGACAGGCCCGAGCATGACGAAGAGAGGTTGTACGGCTTTGCCGGAGCCTTCAGGCCTTGCCCGATTCCCAGCCCAGCATGGCCCGCTTGCGTGTGAGGCCCCAATGATAGCCGGTCAGCGCGCCGCTCTTGCCCAGCGCACGGTGGCAGGGGACCACGAAGGAAATGGGGTTGCGGCCGACCGCCGCGCCGACGGCACGTGAAGCGGTCGGCTGGCCGAGGCCTTCGGCGATGGAGGAATAGGTGACGGCACAGCCCATGGGGATGCGCAGCAGCGCCTGCCAGACACGGACCTGGAAATCCGAGCCGATCAGCACCACGCGCAGCGGCTCCTTCGGATCCCAGCGCTTCGGATCGAAGACACGCGCGGCATAGGCGGCCGTCGCATCGCTATCCTCGACATAATGGGCATTCGGCCAGCGGGAGGACATGTCCTCGAAGGCATCCATGCCGCCCGGCTCGTCGGTGAAGGCGAGGCCGGCAAGGCCCCGGTCGGTGATCATGACCAATGCCCGGCCGAAGGGCGAGGGATGCAGACCGTAGCGGATCGTCAGGCCCGCGCCGCGCGCCTTCCATTCGCCCGGCGACATAGCCTCATGCGTGACAAAGAGATCGTGTAGCCGGCCGGGACCGGAAAGGCCCACCTCGAAGCTCGTTTCGAGCAGCGGCAGTTCCTCCTGGCGCAAGAGGCGCTTGGCATGGTCGAGCGTCACGGCCTGCAGGAAGGCTTTCGGCGAAAGCCCGGCCCAGCGGGTGAAGGTCTTCTGCAACTGCGTCGGCGACTGGCCGAGCCGGCTTGCAATGTCTTCAAGGCCCGGCTGGGCGCGATAATCCTCGGTGATCATCTCGATGACCCGGCGGACGGTCGCGTAGTCGTCGCCCTCGGGCGTGATGTCGGTTTGCAAAGTCGCGGCAATGTTCATCGCTTTTCTCCTGTGCCGCCAGAAAAGCACGCCCTTGGCGCGCCCGCCACCCGTTTCCTGCAAGCCTCTCAATAGCCGCGCTTCACCCGCGCCAGCGCGCCGGAGAAGGCGGAAGCGAAGCGCTCGCGGTCGTCGAGCGGCAGGAAGGCGCCGATATCGGTCTCACGGCCATTGCCCTTCAGATGCATGGCGGTGATGCCGATCTTCGGCTTGCGCGAGACGAGGAAGCGCGCCCAGAACGGATTGAAGGCGTATTCCGTCTCCTTGCCGGACGGGGTGACCTTGCGGATCGAGATATTGGTGCGCGAGAGCGAAACGACTTCCTTAGCCCTCGCCGCCCGGTTGTTCAGCCAGAAGGCGCCGAAGAGGATGAGGAAATCCGCACCGAAGAACATGACCACCGGCCAGGCGCCCGAAATCATGAAGACGGCCATATGGGCGACGCTGAGCGCGCCCGCGATGAGGAAGAAGACGCGATGCCCGTTCCGCCCCAGCGAGCGATAGGGATGCAGCTCGGCGGAGAAGACCGGCCGGTCGTTCATCGTGATGTCGGCGTTGCCTTGGGTCATGACGCTTGATTATAAGCAAGCCGCGCGGGACTGTGTAGCGGTTTTGCGGCCCGTATCGGAGGCATCATGGATAGCGTGAAGACCCGGAAGAAAACGCCCTCGGCGCCACCGCGCCGCAAGGCGCCCGCAAGGGTAAAAAGCCTCTATTCGCAGGACGAGCTGAAGGAAATCTTCCGGCGCTTCTCCATCCAGCGGCCCGAGCCGAAGGGCGAGTTGGAGCATGTGAACCCGTTCACGCTCGTCGTTGCCGTCGCGCTTTCCGCACAGGCGACGGATGCCGGCGTCAACAAGGCGACGCGCGCCCTCTTCAAGATCGCAGATACGCCGGAGAAGATGCTCGCTCTCGGCGAGGAGAAGGTCCGCGAATATATCAAGACCATCGGTCTCTACCGCAACAAGGCCAAGAACGTCATCGCGCTCAGCCGGATGCTGGTCGAGCGCTTCGGCAGCGAGGTGCCGCGCACCCGGGAGGAACTGGTGATGCTGCCCGGCGTCGGCCGCAAGACGGCCAATGTCGTGCTCTCCATGGCCTTCGGGCACGCGACGATGGCGGTCGACACGCATATCTTCCGCATCGCCAACCGGCTGCTCCTCGCTCCCGGCAAGACGCCGGACGAGGTGGAGGAAAAGCTGATGCGCATCGTCCCCGACGAATATCTCTACCACGCGCATCACTGGCTGATCCTGCACGGGCGGTACTGTTGCAAGGCGCGCAAGCCGGAATGCGAGCGCTGCGTCATCGCCGATCTCTGCAAGTCGCCGGAAAAGACCTGCGACGTGCCCGCCCCGCTGGTAGAGCTTCCGGCGCAGATGTTCGGTCCTACGCCCTGAGCCCGTCCAGCAGGTCGGCGATCGCGGCCTCATAGACCTTTCGGTCGGCACCGGCCTCGATGGCGATGGCCGCGCGGTCGAAGGCGGCGGAGAGGAGGCCGGTCAGCGCCGCCAGTTTCTTCGCGCCGACATCCGGCTCCAAAAAAGCAGACAGCCCCGTTTCGAGCGTGCTCTCGGCATTGTCCCGGTCGATTGCCCCTGCCCCCTCGAAGCCGAGCACGGCGGGGGCTTCGAGAAGCAGGAGACGCGTGCGGCCGGGCGCGGCCATGGCGTCGAAATAGGCCGCTGCACCGAGAAGCAGCGCTTCGCGCGGCGAGCCGGCCGGCAGCGATACCGCCTCGATCCGCTCGGCGACGGCTTCCGCCTCGCGCTCCGCCACGGCGCGGAACAGCGCCTTCTTGTCCTCGAAATGATGGTAGAGCGCGCCGCGCGTTACCCCGGCTTCCGCCACGATGTCGGGTGTCGCGGTTTCCGCATACCCCTTCTCCACGAAGAGCCGCCGGGCGGCTTCGATGAGGGCGAGGCGCGTCGCCTCGGTGCGTTCCTTGTTGCTGCGTGCCATCTCGCCTCTTTACATACAAACTGTATGTATGTTAATTGACAGAAACATGCAGACTGTATGTTTTTTCCAAAGGCAATTCCAGCAAAAGCGTGCGGCGGGCCTCGCGTCCCGGGCTGCACCAGACCGAAAGGGAGAGAGATGAAAACGACCAGCTACTATCCCGTCATCATGACCGACGACGTCGCCGGCACCGCCGCCTTCTACACGGCGCATTTCCGCTTCGAGGCGCTCTTCACCAGCGACTGGTACATCCATCTCCAGTCCCGCGAGGACGAGAAGGTGACGCTCGCCGTGCTCGACCGCCACCATGAGACTATTCCGGCTGCCGGCCGGGGTAGCACGGTCTCCGGCCTGCTCCTGAATTTCGAGGTGGAGGATGTCGACGCCGTCCATGACGCCGCGCGCGCCGCCGGCCTGCCGATCCTCCTTGCCATTCGCGATGAGGATTTCGGCCAGCGCCACTTCATCACCGCAGATCCGAACGGCGTGATGATCGACGTGATCAAGCCGATCCCGCCGAGCGCGGACTATGCGGCCCTCTACGACGCGTCAGTTCTGCCGCAGTGAGAAGCCCGGATCCCTGCGGCTCAGCGCCTTGTGGAGATGCACCATGAGGCCGGCCGCAAAAAGCGGCGTCATCAGGTTGACGATGGGGACTGCCAGGAATGCCGCGATGACGAAGCCGGCAAGGAGGACTGTGGAGGCGTGCTTGGCGCGGAACAGGCGCGCCTCGGCGGGCGTGCGGTAGCGCATGGCGGCGAATTCGAAGAATTCCCGGCCGAGCAGGTAGCCGTTGACGAGAAAGAAGGCGACGAGATTCACGCCGGGAATGAACAGCAGGAAGAGGGCGACAAGGTTGCCGAGGATGACCACGCCGAGGAATTTCAGCGACCCCGCGATGGCCTGGCCGAGCGGCAGCGCCGTGCCCGCCGCCTCGCCCGGATAGTCGCGCGTCTCGATGACCTCGGCGACGTCGTCGAGGAAGAAGCCGGCGATGATCGCGGTCACCGGCGCGAGCAGCAAGGCGAGGCCGAGCGCGAGGCCAAGGCTGGCGACGATGCCGAAGACGAAGGTGAGCCAACCCGCCCAATCCGGCAGGTTCGGCATCATCGCGCCTTCGAGCCAGGGCCAGGCGAAGGCGATGAAGCTTTCCCGCAACCCGAACCAGATGCCGATGAGGGCCAGGAGCGTCAGCCCCAGGACCTTCCAGAAGACGCTGCGCGTCTCGGGCGCGAAGAGATTGGCGAGCGAAAGCCGGACGGCGTGGACGATCATCGGAAGCTCCTGTTCGCCCCGCATGTAGGGTGTGGAAAAGCCCCCGGCAAGACGGGCGGCGCCCCCTCCGTTAAGACCTCGTTAAAGGACCGCTCCTAGACTCCCGCGCACCCGCACGGAGCTGTGCGCGCCATATCAGGAAACCGTCATGCGTCATGTCCCGATCAGCAGGCTCCTGCCCGCGCTCTTCGTCCTCGTGGCCGTTCCGGCCGGATTGCAGGGTCTCTTCGGCGGCGCTGCCTTCCCGTCGGGCTGGGCCTTGTCCGCCGCTGCCATCGGCCTCGCGCTTGCCGCCGCCGTCCTTGCCAAGCGCCGCGTCGCTACACCGCTCGACGAGCTTGCCGGCGCCGTACGGCGTCTGGCCGCGGGCGATACGGCGGTCGCCATTCCCCATGCCGACCGGGGCGACGAGATCGGCGCTCTGGCGCTTGCCGTGACGGCCCTTCGCGACGATGCCGCCGAGCGCCAGCGCCGCGACCGCCTCAACGAGGATGAGCGCCACCGCGCCGATGGCGAGCGGCAGGCGCGCGAGGCCGAGCACACCCGCGAGAGCGGTCGCGTGCAGGAGGCTGTCGCCGGCCTTGCCGACGCGCTCGGCAGGCTTGCCGGCGGCGACATGTCCTGCCGCATCGAAAAGCCCTTCTCCGGCGATCTCGACCGGCTGCGCGAGGATTTCAACGCTGCCGTCGCGCGGCTCGGCGATGCGCTGCGCGACGTCGGCGAGAACGCGCGCGCCATCGATGCCGGCGCCGGCCAGATCCGCACGGCCGCCGACGACCTGTCGCGCCGCACCGGGCAGCAGGCCGCCTCCATCGAGGAGACCGCCGCCGCGCTGAAGGAGATCACCATCACCGTGAAGGATTCCACCCGCCGGGCGGAAGAGGCAGGCTCCCTCGTCGCCCGTACCCGCACGGGCGCGGAGAAATCCGGCGAGATCGTGCGCCGCGCCGTCGCCGCCATGCAGGAAATCGAGAAATCCTCCAGCGCGATCAACAGCATCATCGGGGTCATCGACGAGATCGCCTTCCAGACGAACCTGCTTGCGCTCAATGCCGGCGTCGAGGCCGCGCGGGCCGGCGAGGCCGGCAAGGGCTTTGCGGTCGTCGCCCAGGAGGTGCGCGAACTTGCCCAGCGCTCGGCCAAGGCCGCCAAGGAGATCAAATCGCTGATCACCACCTCGGGCGAACAGGTGCGCACGGGCGTCGCCCTGGTCGACGACACCGGCCGCTCGCTCCAGACCATCGTCACCGAGGTCGAGGAGATCAACGGCCACGTGCAGGCGATCGTCGGGTCCGCCCGCGAACAGTCGAACGGCCTTCAGGAGATCAACACCGCCGTCCACGCCATGGACCAGGGCATACAGAAGAACGCCGCCATGGTGGCTGAGACGACCGCGGCCAGCCACGGCCTTTCCTCGGACGTGCAGGCGCTGAACACGCTGCTCGGCCGTTTCGGCATCGGCGGCTCCACAGCCGCCGGCCGCACCGTGCGCGCGCCGCACCTGCATGTGGTTCCCTCCACGCCGCCGCCCGCGCCTGAGCCGAAGGTCGCCCGCAAATCGCCCGGCCAGTGGAACATCAAGGCCGTCACGGACAAATCCCGCCCCATCACCTCCCCCGCCCTCGCGCTCAGCGACAAGCTCGCCGGCGCGCTTGGGGTGCGGCAGGACAAGGGGGATGAGGGAGACTGGGAAGAGTTCTGAGGCGCGCCTTTAAATCTAGCCTTCTTCCGGCGGATAGGCGTGCGTCTGTCCCCGGAAATCGCGCAGGCGGAAACAGCCGTCGTCCGCCTCCTCTACCGCCACCGAATCCGCCCGCACCTTGCCGTGGCCGCCGGGGATGTCGAGGATATAGGCCGGCTGGCAGAGACCGGAAACGCGGCCGCGCAGGCTTTCCACCAGCGACCGGCCCTCGGCGAGCGACAGGCGGAAATGAGCCGTGCCGGGGGCAAGGTCCGGGTGGTGCAGGTAGTAGGGTTTCACGCGGTTCTCGACGAAGGTGCGCATGAGGGCGGCCAGCACCCCGGCATCGTCGTTGACGCCCTTGAGAAGTACCGTCTGGCTGATCATCACGATCCCGGCATCGACGAGGCGGGCGACGGCGGCTGAGGCTTCCGTCGTGAATTCGCGCGGATGGTTGGCGTGAAGCGCCACATAGGTCGTCTTGCCGGAGGCCTTCAGCGCCTCGATGAGCGCGGCGTCGATCCGGTCGGGATCGACAACGGGAACGCGCGTATGGAAGCGCACGATCTTCACATGGTCGATGGCGGCAAGCCGCTCCATGATCGCCTGCAGGCGGCGCGGGGAGAGGACGAGCGGATCGCCGCCCGTCAGGATGACCTCCCAGATTTCGGGCCGCTCCGCGATATAGGCGATGGCCGTGTCGAGCGCCTTGGCGGAGAGCGTGCCCAGTCCTTCCGGCCCGACCATTTCACGGCGGAAACAGAAACGGCAATAGACCGGGCAGACATGCACGGCCTTGAGCAGCACCCGATCCGGATAACGATGCACGATGCCCTCGACGGGACTGTGCGCGAGATCGCCGATGGGATCGGCGCGCTCTTCCGGCAGGGTCACAAGCTCAGCAGTATCGGGGATGAACTGGCGGGCGATGGGATCGAGCGGATCATCCGCATCGATCAGCGCGGCGAGCGCGGGGGTGACGGCGACGGCGTAACGCTCCGCGACGGCGGCGGCGTCCGCCCGCTTCGCTTCCGACAGGAGACCGGTGGCGGCAAGTTCGGCGACCGTGGTCAGGGTGGCGGTCACGGAGCGGTCTCCGCAACGGGCGCCCAGAGCACCTGGTCGATGCGCGATGCGCCCGTTGCCAGCATGACAAGCCGGTCGAAGCCGAGCGCGATGCCACTCGCTTCCGGCATCAGGGCGAGCGCGGCTAGGAAATCCTCGTCGAGCGGATAGGTCTCACCATAGACGCGGGCCTTTTCCGCCATTTCCAGCTCGAAGCGGCGGCGCTGCTCGGCGGCATCCGTCAGTTCGCCAAAGGCATTGGCAAGTTCCACCCCGCAGGCATAAAGCTCGAAGCGTTCTGCGACACGCGGATCGTGCGGGGCGGGGCGCGCCAGCGCGGCCTCGGCGGTCGGGTACTCGCACAGGATGGTGGCGCGGCCGAAGCCGAGTTCCGGCTCGATCTTCTCCACCAGCACGCGGCTGAAGAGATCGGCCCAGGTGTCGTCGTCAGCGACGCGCAGGTCCCTGGCCCGCATGGCGACGGCAAGGGCCTCGCGGTCCGTCGTACCATCGAGGCGGATTGTCGCGAGGAGATCGATGCCCGCATGGCGCGTGAAGGCATCCGCCACGGTCAGCCGTTCGGGCGATAGCACGGGATCGCACGTCGCGCCGCGATAAGCGAGTTGGGAGACGCCGGCCACTTCGGCCGCCAAAGCAAGCATCTCGCCACAATCGGCCATCAGCACGTCATAGGCCTCGCCGGCGCGATACCATTCCAGCATGGTGAATTCGGGATGGTGCAGCGGGCCGCGCTCGCGGTTGCGATAGACATGGGCGAAGCAGGCGATGCGCCGCTCGCCCGCCGCCAGCAGCTTCTTGCAGGCGAATTCCGGCGAGGTGTGCAGGTAGAGCGGCGTCTTTGTGCCTGCATGGCCGATGGCGGCGGTTTCGAAGGCGTGCAGATGCGCCTCGTTGCCGGGCGAGACCTGCAACGTCGCCGTATCCACCTCGATGAAGTCGCGCGCGGCGAACCAACCGCGCAGTGCCGCCTGGATGCGGCTTCGCGCCATCAGGAACGGCCGGCGGTCGGCATGGACGTCGGGCGTCCACCAGGGCGAGGGCTTCAGGCTTGTGGCGCTCATGTGACAGGTTTCTTCGGCGATGCCGGCGGCAAGACTGGTCTTTTGCCGGAATATAGGGTAGTTGCGGCCCCGAAAACGTATTTTCAGCGTTCGCGGAAACGTCTTGTGGCGGTCCTCTACGACGCGATCCATCCAGTTACAAGGAAGACTTATGGTAAAGATCATCGCCTCTTCCGTCCGCAAGGGCAATGTCCTCGAGGTCGAAGGCAAGCTCTATGTCGTGCTGACGGCGCAGAACTTCCACCCGGGCAAGGGCACGCCGGTCACGCAGGTCGACATGCGCCGCATCTCCGACGGCGTGAAGGTTTCCGAGCGCTACCGCACGACCGAGCAGGTCGAGCGCGCCTTCGTGGAAGACCGCGAGCACAACTTCCTTTATGACGATGCCGACGGCTTCCACTTCATGAACCCGGAAAGCTACGACCAGCTGACCATGACCAGCGAAGACATCGGCGACCTCAAGGCCTACCTCCAGGAAGGCATGACGGTCATCCTGTCGGTACACGAAGGCGTCGCCATCGCCATCGATCTGCCGCGCCACGTCACGCTCGAGATCACCGAGACCGAACCGGTCGTGAAGGGCCAGACGGCTTCCTCCTCCTACAAGCCGGCGATCCTTTCGAACGGCGTCCGCACGCTGGTTCCGCCGCACATCACGGCCGGCACGCGCGTCGTCATCGCGACGGAAGACGGCTCCTACGTCGAGCGCGCCAAGGACTGATCGGTCTTGCACCGATGCATCAAGCCGCCCGCCGGAAACGGCGCGGCGGCTTTTTTCTTTCAACTTGCGCAAAATCCGTTATGAGCAAATCCCGGCTCTTACGAAACCGAGACGGGAACCCCGCATGACCAAATTCGACGTGCTGACGGTCGGCAACGCCATCGTCGACATCATCGCGCGCTGCGGCGAGGCCTTCATCACCGACAACGGCATCATCAAGGGTGCGATGAACCTCATCGACGCCGAGCGCGCCGAACTGCTCTATTCCCGCATGGGTCCCGCGCTCGAAGCCTCCGGCGGCAGCGCCGGCAACACCGCCGCGGGCGTCGCCAGTTTCGGCGGCAAGGCCGCCTATTTCGGCAAGGTGGCGAACGACCAGCTCGGCGATATCTTCATCCACGACATCCGCGCGCAGGGCGTGCATTTCGAGACGAAGCCGCTCAAGGGCACGCCGCCGACCGCCCGCTCGATGATCTTCGTGACGCCCGACGGTGAGCGCTCGATGAATACCTATCTCGGCGCCTGCGTGGAACTCGGCCCCGAGGACGTGGAAGAAGAGGTCGTGGCGGAAGCCAAGGTCACCTATTTCGAGGGTTATCTGTGGGATCCGCCGCGCGCCAAGGATGCGATCCGCGAATGCGCCCGTATCGCCCACGCGCACGGCCGTGAAGTCTCGATGACGCTGTCGGACAGTTTCTGCGTGCATCGCTACCGCGCCGAATTCCTCGACCTGATGCGCTCCGGCACGATCGACATCGTCTTCGCCAACAAGGCCGAGACGCTGGCGCTCTACGAGACCGAGGATTTCGAGGAAGCGTTGAGGCGCATCGCCGAGGATTGCCGGATGGCGGCGGTGACGATGAGCGAGGAAGGCTCCGTCATCCTGACGAAGGGCGAGCGCACGAAGGTGGATGCGATCAGCGTTCCGAGCGTGGTCGATACGACGGGTGCGGGCGATCTCTACGCCGCCGGTTTCCTCTACGGCTATACGGCCGGACGGTCGCTGGCCGATTGCGGCCGGCTCGGCAGCCTTGCCGCCGGACTGGTCATCCAGCAGATCGGTCCCCGCCCGCTGCTGTCGCTGGCGGAAGAGGGCCGCAAGGCCGGCCTTATTTGAAGGCTTCGCCCGGATAGGCGCCCCAGATCTCGTTCTGCGAGACCCAGCCTGCCGTGCCGTCCACTTCGGCACGGCACCAGTCGCCGTTGCATTCGCCGACCTTGACGACGACGCCGGGCTGGATCTTGGCGACGAGCGTCGCGTTGGCCAGCGCCTCGCGGCGCATGTTGACGAAGATGCCGTCGCCCTTGCCGCGCATCCACGGGGCGGTCACGGCCGTGCGTTCGCCGGAGAGCAGCGCCTGGTTGACCCAGCCCTCCGTACCGTCCGCATCGCGGATGCGGCGCCAGTTATCGTATTCCTGGATGATCTCGACCGGCACGCCGGACTTCATGTAGCGCCAGGAAACGGCGTAGTCGACGCTTGGCCCGACGCGCAGGTTCACGCTCTTGGCCTTGAGGCTGACGAAGCGGGGCAGCGGCAGGCCGCTCGGCCCCTTGCCCGCCTGGGCATGGGCGAACTGGATGCCCGCAACGGAGACGAGGAGGCCCGCAAGGGCGGCGAGGCTGAAACGCACGACAAGGTTACGCATGGGTGATCCGCACAATTTTTTGAAGGACATCGGGCTGCCGGACCGGTACTGGCAGGCAAATCGCGGGAACGGCCCCTTGGGCGGATTGTCTTCGCGACCGGGTCTGGTAGAAAATGCCCCTGATGAAGCAATCCTTGCCCAACTTGGTTAAGGACCCGTCAACAGGACGCCGGAACACCCCATGACGCAGAAGAAAAAACCGAAGGTCTATATCACCCGCCGCCTGCCCGAGGTGGTGGAGACCCGGATGCGCGAACTGTTCGACGCCGAACTCAACATCGACGACACACCGCGCAGCCAGCCCGAACTCGTCGCCGCCGTGAAGAGCGCGGACGTTCTTGTGCCGACGCTGACGGACCGGATCGACGCCGCGCTGATCGAGCAGGCCGGGCCGCAGCTCAAGCTGATCGCGTGCTTCTCCAACGGTGTCGACAATGTCGACGTGGAAGCGGCAGCGCGAAAGGGCATCACCGTCACCAACACGCCGAACGTGCTGACCGAGGACACGGCGGACATGACGATGGCGCTGATCCTCGCCGCACCCCGCCGCCTTGCGGAAGGCGCGCGTATCCTGACGGACCGCAGGGGCGAATGGTCGGGCTGGTCGCCAACCTGGATGCTCGGCCGGCGCATCTGGGGCAAGCGCCTCGGCATCGTCGGCATGGGCCGCATCGGCACCGCCGTCGCCAAGCGCGCCAAGGCCTTCGGCCTTTCCATCCACTATCACAACCGCAACCGCGTGCATCCGGAGACGGAAGACGCGCTGGAGGCGACCTACTGGGACAGCCTCGACCAGATGCTGGCCCGCGTGGATATCGTCTCGGTCAACTGCCCCTCGACGCCCGCCACCTTCCACCTGCTTTCGGCCCGCCGGCTCGAACTGATGCAGCCGACGAGCTACATCGTCAACACGGCGCGCGGCGGCATCATCGATGAGACGGCACTGATCAAGTGCCTGAGGGAAGGCAAGATCGCCGGCGCCGGCCTCGACGTCTTCGAGAACGAACCGTCGGTCAATCCAAAACTCCTGAAGCTCGCCGCCGACGGCAAGGTCGTGCTGCTGCCGCATATGAGCTCGGCCACCATCGAGGGCCGTGTGGACATGGGCGAGAAGGTGGTGATCAACATCCGCACCTTCTTCGACGGCCACCGGCCGCCGGACCGGGTGCTGCCGAGCCGGGTTTAGGTCCAGCCGGGGATATCAGGAGCCGCTCTTGCGCCGCCGGTACTTCAGCGTCTCGAATCGCGCCGCCAGTCCATCGTAGAGCAGCAGGCGGCCGACCAGCGGCTCGCCCGCCCCCGTCACCAGCTTGATCGCCTCCATCGCCATCAGCGTGCCGATGACACCCGTCAGCGCGCCGACGATGCCGGCTTCCGCACAGGCGGGCACGACGCCGGGCAGTGGGGCGGAGGGGAAGAGGTCGCGGTAGGCGGGATTGAGCGCGCCGTCCGGTCCGGCCTCATAGGGCTTCAGCACCGTCACCGAACCATCGAAGCGGCCGACGGCGCCGGTGACGAGCGGAATTTGCGCGGCTTCCGCCGCATCCGCCGAGGCATAGCGGGTGCCGAAATTGTCCGAGCCGTCGATCAGAAGGTCGTAGCCGGAGAGGAGGCGAGCGGCATTGTCCGGCATCAGCCGCTCGGCGATGCCGGTGAAACGGACATGCGGGTTGAGGCGGGAAACCGCCGCCTCGGCGCTGGCGATCTTCGCCGTACCGAGGCCCGCCGTGTCGTGAATCACCTGGCGCTGGAGATTGGATAGCGAGACCGTGTCGTCGTCGAGGACGCCGATATGGCCGATGCCGGCGGCGGCGAGGTACTGGATGACCGGCGCGCCGAGGCCGCCCGCCCCGACGATCAGCACATTCGCCGCCTTGAGTTTCTGCTGGCCCGCGCCGCCGATCTCGGCAAGCACGATATGGCGGCGGTAGCGGTCGATTTCTTCCGAGGTCAGCGGATCGGTCATGGCAGGATGCCTCCGTTCGAGACGGTGAGGAACTGGGCGCGCTCGCCGAGCGCGTCGAACATGGCCCGGTCCGTGCCGGTCATGAAGGCCTGCCCGCCGAGCGCGTCGACCCGGTCGAACAGCGCGGCGCGGCGCCCCTCGTCGAGATGGGCGGCGATCTCATCGAGCAACAGCACCGGCGCATGGCCGGTCATGCCCGCGACCAGCCCGGCATGGGCGAGGATGAGGCCGACCAGCAGCGCCTTCTGCTCGCCCGTCGAGCAGCGCTCGGCCTCCATATCCTTTTCGCGGTGGCGGATGAGGAGATCGGCGCGGTGCGGGCCATCCAGCGTGCGGCCGGCGGCGGCGTCGCGGTAGCGGCCTTCCTGCAGCATGCCGAGGTAGATGTCCTCGATCTCGTAGGCCGGGCGCTGCCATTCCCCGTCGAGGAAGCCGGAGAGTCGCATGCTGGCGGAGGGGAACGGCCCGTCATCGCGGGCCGCCTCGACGAGGCCGGAAATGAGGCCGACGAGTTCGTGGCGGGCGTGGGCCATGGCGATGCCGAGTTCGGCCATCTGCTTTTCCAGCGCCGTCAGCCAGACAGGATCGGGCCGGTGCTCGGAGAGCAGGCGGTTGCGGCCGCGCATCGCCTTTTCGAAATCCGCCGCGCGGCGGCCGTGCTCGGGATCGAGCGACAGAACCAGCCGGTCGAGGAAGCGGCGGCGGTCGGCGGAGGGACCGGTGAACAGTCCGTCCATGGCAGGGGTCAGCCAGACGACGCGCAGGTGATCGAGAAGCTCGTCCACGGTACGGGCGGGCGTGCCGTTGAGCCGGAGTTTTCGCGACTGCCCGTCCTCACCGCCTTCCGTGCCGGTGCCGATATCCACCTCGCCCTGCATGCCCTCCAGCGTCGCGAAGACGGAGAAACCGCCATCGCTGCCGGCGCGCGGCACGTCGCCATAGGCGGCGCGGCGCAGGCCGCGGCCGGGCGACAGGAAGGAAACAGCTTCCATGAGATTGGTCTTGCCCGCCCCGTTCTGCCCCGTCAGCACGACATGTCGGCCGTCGAGCGGTAGCGACAGACCCGCATAATTGCGGAAATCCGTGAGCTTGAGGCGGGAAAAGGAAACCTTGTGCGGCATGGCGTGAGAGCTAGAGCATTTTTCGCTTCAGTGGAATCACCCCGCGGCACATTCGTGGGTGAGCAACAGAAAGATGGGGCGTCACGACGCGCGACACAAGCGCGTGAGCGTGGTTGCCTGCGCGGCCGGCAACGGCTAATCCAGAGGCCCGCCCGCACCTTGCATCCTCCCCTCCCAAGCAAGCAGGTTCTTCCTTGTCCGCACGCCCCGTTTTCGACCGCAGCTTCTCCGCCTTCCTGTTCGACATGGACGGCACACTCCTCAATTCCATCCTGGCCACCGAGCGCGTCTGGACGCGCTGGGCGCTCAAGCACGGCCTCGATATCGCGACCTTCCTGCCGACCATGCACGGCAGGCGCGGCATCGACACGATCACCCAACTCGGCCTGCCGGGCATCGATCCGGCCGCCGAGGTGAAGGAAGTGGAACAGGGCGAGATGGAGGATGTCGACGGCGTCGTGCCGATTGCCGGCGCTATCGCCTTCCTTTCCGCGCTGCCCGCCGACCGCTGGGGCATCGTGACCTCCGCGCCGGTGGCGCTCGCCCGTCGCCGCCTTGCGGCAGCCGGCATTCCGCTGCCGAAAGTCATCGTGACGGCGGAAGACGTGACAAAGGGCAAGCCGGCCCCCGACGGCTATAGGCTCGGAGCCGCGCGCCTCGGCTTCGACCCGGCCGATTGCCTCGTCTTCGAGGACGTACCGGCCGGTATCCTTGCCGGCGAGGGCGCAGGCGCGCATGTGGCCGTGATAACGGCGACACATCACCATCCCATCGAGACCGGCCATCCGAAACTGGAGAATTACGAGGGCGTCGCCTCCGCGGTGGACGGCGACGGCCGGCTGCGGCTCATACGGATCGCAGGCTGAGCGATCAGCCGGCCGGCTCCGGCATGATGCCGGCCAGAACCGTGTCGATCACGGCGTCGATATCCGCATCGGAAATATCCAGCCGTCCCGTCAGCAGCCGGCCCCAGGCGAAGCTGGAAAGCATTTCCGTGACCAGCTCGGGGCGCACGTCCGCCCGCACCTCGCCGCGCTCCTGCGCCTTTTCGACCAGCCGGCGGCTCTGGACGCGGCGGTCGGTCATGTAGGCCGAAAGGGCGGCGAAGGCCTCCGGTTCGCCCTGGGCCTTGGCCACCACGCAGCGGAATATCTCACCGCTCGATCCCTGCCAGGTCGCGAGCAGCCCCTTGAGATAGGCGCGCAGGTCATCGCGAATATTCCCCGTGTCGGGATAGTTGAAATCGACCTTCTTGCGGCAATGGTAGACGTCGAGCAGGAGCGCCGCCTGCGAGGGCCACCAGCGATAGATCGTCGGTTTTCCCGCCCGCGCGCGCCGCGCCACCGCCTCGATGGAAAAGCCGGAAAGGCCGTTTTCCAATAGCACCGCCTCCGCCGCCTGGAGGATCGCCTCCTGACTGGCCGGATTGCGCGTGGCGCCGATCGAGCGGCGGGCGGGCTTCGTTTCTGCCTCGGTCATGCCTGTTTCCTTTTTTTCCGCTGTAGCACGAAAGCCACTTGAACGGAACGTTTCGTTTCTATATAAACGAAACGTTCCGTTCTATAAAGGCTTCTCCCATGACCGCTTCCTCCCCCGTCCGCACGCTTTCCAAGCCGCATCTGGCGCTTGCCATGCTCCTGCCCGTCTATCCGCTGATCACCACGATCCTCTACATCGTGCTGCCACTGACGGAGGGCTGGACGATCTGGCAGCGCACCGCCGTCATCACGCCGATCATGGTTTCCGCCATGGTCTTCGTCGTCTCGCCCTTCGTGCAGAAGCGCTTCGCCGGCTTCATCCTGCGCGCAAAATGAAAAAGCCGGGGTCTTTCGACCCCGGCTTTCCCTTGTCCGATACCACTCGCTCAGGCGGCCGGCTGACGGGTCTTGCGCAGATAGGGCAAGACCGTATCGAAAGAGCCGAAGCGCGTGATCGCATCTTCGTTGGAGACGGCAGCGGTGATGATGACGTCGTCGCCCTGCTGCCAGTTGGCCGGCGTCGCGACCTGATGCCTGCTGGTGAGCTGGATCGAGTCGATGGCGCGCAGGATCTCCGCGAAATTGCGGCCCGTCGTCATCGGGTAGGTGAGGACCAGCTTGATCTTCTTGTCCGGGCCGATGACGAAGACCGAGCGCACCGTGGCGTTGTCGGCGGGCGTGCGGCCTTCAGAGCTGTCGCCGGCGGCGGCGGGCAGCATGTCATAGAGCTTTGCGACCTTGAGGTCCTTGTCACCGATCAGCGGGTACTCGACGTCGAAGCCGGTGGCGGTGCGGATGTCGGCCTTCCACTTGGTATGGCTGTCGACCGGGTCAACGGAGATGCCGATGATCTTGACGCCGCGCTTGCGGAATTCGCCCTCGATGCCGGCCATGGCGCCAAGCTCGGTGGTGCAGACCGGGGTGAAGTTCTTCGGGTGCGAGAAGAGCACGGCCCAGCCGTCACCGATCCATTCGTGGAAACCGATCTCGCCAGCGGTGGTGTCGGCGGTGAAGTCCGGCGCGATGTCGTTGATGCGAAGGCTCATGGGGTCGTCCTTTCTTCCATGCGGGGAGCGCGGGACACGACCCGCGAGAATACATCCGGGCGGTAGATAGAACGAAAAAACCGGCTTGCCTATAGCGGCAGGCTGCCGCGCGACGCCGCAAGGGAGCGCAACTTTGCGCCGAACACGCGCGCCGCAAGAAGGCTTTCGGCGTCCCGCCCGCCCGACGCCAAACCGTTCCCCGGAGAGGCCGCGCCGGGAAAAGTCGATTTTATTTTTGGATTCCGCCGTCAGGCATCGATTTCGGCGCGCCCGCTCGTCAGGTCGACGATCATCCGGCCGACCTCCTCCGCCCTTTCCGCCGGCACACGGAAGGCAAGGCGCGCGCCGGTATCGTGATAGGTCTCGTCGTCCATCACAAGCCCCGCGAAGGACCCGAGCCGCGCCTTGACCAGCGCCAGATCGGAGAAGCCGAGCGACACGCCGAGCGTGACGCGCTCGACATATTCCGTCTTGGCGGCGGCGCGCAGGCACAGGGCCGCCGTGCCGCCATAGGCGCGGATCAGCCCGCCGCTACCCAGCAGGATACCGCCGAACCAGCGCGTGACGACGACCAGCGTGCGGTCGAGCGCCTGGCCGTCCATGGCCTGCAGGATGGGTTTTCCCGCCGTACCGCTCGGCTCGCCGTCATCGCTGAAACGATAGGTCTGGCCGATACGGTAGGCCCAGCAATTATGGCTGGCGGAAAGATTGGAAACCTCCACCAGATACTGCTTCAGATACTGCTTCGCCTCCGCCTCGCTCTCGACCGGGCAGGCGATCGCAAGGAAACGGCTCTTGCGGATTTCCTGCTCGAAGCGTTCGACGCGATCCAACGTATACAAGGCCGGTTCCCGGGTGGTTGCGTTGCGGTTGAACCCGTCTCCTACCCTTCCGGCGGCCGCCGTTTCAAGTATCGAATAGAACACTAATTCTATAGACTATTGACAGGCGCCACGATTTTGCCATGATGTCAGCAGGATCGTACAAGGACGGAGACGATGGCATGATGTATCTCGGTGGCGTGACGCTCGGTTACTTCAATCTCTATCCGGTCGGCTTCCAGCCGAAGACCGAGACGGCCGGCAGCGACGCCAAGGCCGCCCCGGCGACCGGGGAGAGGCTCCCGCTGGAAGGCAGCCGGCTTTCAGCCTCCCGCCGCCCGGTACAGTGGCCGATCCACGTCTTCTTCTGAAATTTCCGGCACCTCGCCTCTCAGAACGAGAGGACGGCCTCCGCGCCGACGCCGCGAACCACGCCGGCCGGCCTTGCAGCCGGATCGGTGCCCGCGCGGGGCACGAGGCGCACGCTCCTCACGCCGCCCGGCGCAAGATGGAACCAGCTATCGGACGGCAGGAAACCTTCGGCCTCGATCGCCACGGACTGCACGACGCGATCCGCCGAAAGATCCAGCAGCCACTCCCCCCCATCCTGCCGCAGCGCCGCGGAAAGCACGGCGGAATGGATGGCCTTCGCCCGCCCCTGCGGGAAATGGAAGGCTTCCGCGATCACCACTCCCTCCGCATCAAGCAGCCGGCAGACGGTCACGTCATGGGAAGGCGGACCGAAGCGGAAGGCATAGGTCGTATCGAAGAACGCGCCGAAGAGATCGGTCGCCGGCAGCGTCCCGGCCGAATGGGGCGCAAGGATCATGTCCTTGCGGCCGGAGACGACCGGCTGGCGGCCGTGGCGCAAGCAGGCGAGTTCCAGTGTCAGCCGCCGTTCGTGTGCACTGTCGTTGACGGCGTGGATATCCAGCCCGTTGGTGCCCTCGTCGGACAGGATGACCTGTACCGGACGGAAAGCGCGGCGCAGCGCGTGCCAGGCAGATTTCGGCAGGCCCGTCGCATCGACCACGCCCCAGCCGGCGCCGGGCAAAAGGTCCTGGAAAGTCCAGACCAGCGCGCCGTTGCAGGTGGATTGCGGCCGCCGCCATTCCGCGAAGGTCGCCTCCATCACCTCGCCGACCGCGGCGCGGGAAAGATCGAGATAGCGGGCCGGGTCCTCGCGGCGCAGGCGGGCCGGGTCCTCGCCGTAGAGGAGGGCGAGATAGTGGTCGCGTACATCCTCGAAATCCCAGGACGCCCCGCGGTCGCGCGGCACGCGGGCCTTCCAGCGTGGATCATGCACCGCCGGCACCGGCAGATGCGCGTCGAGGGTCTGCTGCTCCGGCACATTGGCGAAGGCGAGGCTCTCGGCGGCAAAGCGAACCTCTGCCCTGCGCGCATCCTCCAGCGGCCGGCAATAGGCCCCGACGCCGTAATAGTGCGTCACGCCGGTGTTTGGCGAGAAAGGCATCGCCCCGCCGCTCGGCGAATTCTCCACATAGGGCGCGTCCGGCCGGTGCGCGGCGGCGATTTCCGGCAGGATCTCGCGGGTAAGCGGGCCGGCCCGAGCGGCTTCCGGCAGGCCGAGCATCGCCGCCTGCTGGTCGATTTCGCTGCCGCCGCACAGGATAGCCAGCGACGGCGAGGCAATCGTCGCATCGAGAAACTGGCTCGTCTCGCGACGCACATTATCGACAAAAGCCGGATCGTTAGCCGGATAATCGAAATTGGCGAATTGGAAATCCTGCCAGACCATCAAGCCCAGTTCGTCGCACAACGCGAAGAAATCCGGCGTCTCGTAGGCCATGGTGCCGCCGATGCGCAGCATGTTCATGTTGGCGTTCGCCGCCAGCCGCAACAGCGGCTCATAATGCGCGCGGCTGCCGGGAAGATCGACGATGTCCGCACTGGTCCAGACCGCGCCACGGCAGAAGACCGTCACGCCATTGACGCGAAGGGCGAAATCCCGGCCATCCGCGCCACGGTCGATCCCGATGCGGCGGAAGCCAGTGCGGCCGATCCTCCGGCGCTCGCCATTGAGGGTCAGGAAAACATCGTGCAGGGCGGGATTGCCATGCGTTCGCGGCCACCATGCCTCGACATCCGGGATGGAAAGGCGCGCGCTGAACCGGCCCTCTCCCTCGGGCACGGCCACGGCGGTCACACCGGCGCATTCCACGGTCGGCGCTTCACCGTCGAAACCGAAGCGGACATCGAGACGGCCCGCACCGTCTTCTTCCAGTCGGGCAGCGATGCGGATATCGGCGGGCCATGCCGTCCCGCACCGCGAAAGGCGGACAGGCCGCCAGGGACCGGCAGCGTGAACCTCCGGGCACCAGCCCGGCATGCGGCCGAGCAGCGTGGTGCGCACGAGGCGCAGGCCCTGCGGCGTTATCATCTGCGGCCGCCAGCGGGCGCGCGGGCCACGCTTTTCCAGATGCGGTTTCAGCGCGCGGAAGCAGAGAGCAAGCCGGTCTTCGCCAGTGAGCGTGACGGGCAGATCGTGGCGGACGAACATGCTGTCGGAGGAAAGCAGCAGCGCACCGTTCCACCAGACCTCCGCGACGGTCGCAAGCCCGTCGAAATGCAGGACGGCCTCGCCGGGCCTCTCGCCCTCCAGGTCCAGCACATACCAGGCATCGAGATGATCGAGCGGCTCGGGCGCCGTCCGGTCGAAGCGGCCGGCGCGCTCCAGCGCCCCGGCGACCGTGCCGGGTACGGGAGCGTCGACAGAATCGGAAAAGGCTTCAAGCCCTGCCGGCCCGGTGACGGCACCGGCCGGCGTCAGGATCATGCGCCAGCCGTCCGAGAGCGCTTTTCCGGTCGAAGACACCCCCACCTCCTTCAGCCGAGGCGCGCGGCGAGCGTCGCCATCAGCCTGTCCCAGGCCTCGGCGGCCGGATCGAGTGCGGTGGCCAGCGGATCGAACCTGCGGCGCGTCACCGCGCGGGCAAGCTGGAACTGCACGGACTTCGCCGTCTCGGAAATTTTTCGCGCGGCGTCGGCGGCCTCGGAGAGGCTTCCGTCCGGCGCGAGCCAGTCGAGATGGCTGCCGGCCAGCTCGAAATTGGCCCCGAGCTGGCGCAGCGTGTTGAAGGCGTATTTGTGGAAGAAGCCGAAGGGACGGTCCGCCACGGCCTCGACCTGCTTCGGGAAGACCGCGGCAAAGGCCGCAACCGGGTTTTCAGCCGGGCGACGGGCGAAATGGAAGGCGGCGAGGCGTTTCGCCTCACGGCGCAGATGCGCCTCGTCCGGCCGGCTTGCCGGGAATTTGGCGAATTCCGTATAGGGCAGGAAGGGAAGGTCCCCCGGGCCGTCGTTCAGATGGAACAGGCCGTCGAAATCCTCGCCTTCCAGCCGGAAGAAACCGGCATTGTGGAAATAGTCGAGCCGCTTGTTCGCAAGATCGAGCCGGTTGATGGCGATGGTGGTCTTGCCGTGCTCCTGACCGTAGGCGACGCCGCGGGTGTCGGGCATGTAGAAGCTGTCCATCTCGAGAAGGCACAGGCGGCCGCGCGCGATCTGGGTCGCGACGTGGTCCTCCACCCGGTCGAAGATGGCAAGCTCGGTGCAGCGGATGCCGTAGAGCGTTTCGAGGTCTTCCAGCGGCACCTTGAAGAAGGTGAACTGGTCGCCCTCGAAATCCTGCGTCAGCGAGAAGCCGAGCATCGCCTCGGGGGCGGCGCCGAAGGCGTTCAGCACCTCGATCCAGAGATCGACATAGCAGTTCGTCTCCGGCCACATGCGCTCCGGATCGTGAAGCGCGTGCGGCCGGTAGCTCTCGGGAACGGCCCCGGCGAAGACGGCGGCCATGTCAGTCCTGGTATCCCAGCACCTTGCGGACATCCGCCGGCCAGGCCGCGATATCGAGGCCATGGCGGGCGAAGAGCGCCAGCGCGATGCGCTCCAGGCCGAAGCCGACGCAGGCGGTGTGCGCGACGTCGCCGTTTTCGAGGTTCAGGCCCCATTTCGCGCCGAAGGCATCCTGATGGTAGTTGAAGCTCATGCAGGCCGTCGGCTTGGCGGCAGACGTCACCGGAATGAGTAGCTCGAACTTCAGGTTCTGGTCACGCTGGTTGTTGGCGAGCATGCGGCCGGCGCGGCCGAAGAACGGGTCGTTCGCCACATCCATCGTCACGTCGAGGCCGACCTTGGCCATCATTTCAAGGCCGCGATCCATCCAGGTCTGGCGGAAGGTCGTGACGTGCTCCTGCGTGCCCATGCAGACATATTCGCGCATGCGGAAGAGCTGCTGGCGCGCCGGGTCGTTGGAGGGCTCGTGGCGGAAGCAGTAGGACTGGAGATCGTAGAGACCGCCCTTCATCGGCAGGCGGCCGCGCTTGGCGATGGTCGGATAGAGCGGATAGCAGGCCGCCGGCGTCAGCACGATCTCCGTCGCCTTCTGGTCCTTCGTCCAGTCGCCGCCGACCTCCATGCACTGCAGAAGGCTCATGTGATCCAGCTCGCCGCCGCAGAAACTGTGCACGGTGCCGGCAAGCTGCGGGAAGCTCTTCATGTAGCCGGAGGATTCGAAATGCGCGCGGTTCATGCCCGGCGGGAAACGCATGGCTTCCGCGCCATCGTCGCCGCCATAGGCGTCGATCAGCCGCTCGAAGCGGGCGATGACGTCCTCGAAGGCGCCGCTGCGGCCGTAAAGGCCCTCGACGCCCGTATCGATGAGGAGGCCCGTATCGAAGAGCCGGTCGAGAAGGGAGGTCTGCATGTCCATAGTGTCACCCGATCAGGCTGGTGTCCTGCTTGTGAACGAGCAGGAGGTTCGAGGTGTTGCCGAGGATACGGTCGTTTGAAATCATGAGCTGGGCGGAATGCGCATCGCGCAGGTGCCGGCCGAGGCTGTAGGGCGTGCCGTTCTTGTAGCCCATGATGCCGCAGATCAGCATGGCCTGGTTGATGATGACCAGGATCGTCTCCGAGGAGGCGATCTTCACGTTGTTCATCGCAACCGCAAAGCCCATGGAGGAGAGCCGGTCCGGATCGGCCTTGGCCACCTCGTATTCCCGCAGGCCCGCGATCGTGTTCGATTTCAGGAGCTGGAGGAGGTTCGAGGCTTCGGCGAGGCGCAGCGCACCGGGCGGCGTGACGCCCGGGCTTTTGCGGGCCGCGGCGCGCACGAAGGCCTGCGCGCGGGAAACCGCGTTGACCGCGATACCGTACCACACCGCGCTCCAGAGCAGATGCGAGGTGGCGAGCATCGACTGGGCGGCGATCTCGGCGAAGGGCTTCGGGAAGATCTGCGCCTTCGGCGCCTCGCCCTTGAAGAGCCAGCCGTCCGAGCAGGTGCCGCGCATGCCGAGCGTGTCCCACACATGGGTGCGCTCCAGCGTGTACTGTTCCTTGGTGAAGACCGTCATGACCTGATCGGTCGAGGCGGCGTCCGCATGGGCTCTCGAGGTGATGAGGATCGCGTCGGCCTCGGCCCCGTAGGAGATGACCGTCGCATCCTTGGTCAGGCGGCAGGTGTCGCCCTCGACCTCGATGGCGCAGATGCTGTTGCGCAGGTTGCCGCCGATGCCGCCCTCGGTCGTCGCCGAGCCGAGCAGGAGCTGCCCGTCCGCGACGCGACGCATGAAGGCGGCGTGCCAGGCGCTCTCCTGCCCGTGCGTGACGAGGCTGGACAGCTTGATATGGTGCATGGCGAAGATCATGGCCGCGGCCGAGCAACCCTGGCCGAGCAACGAACAGACTTCAGCGATCTCGGAAAGGGAACAACCTTCGCCGCCAAGGGCAGCGGGAATCTGGATCGACAGCAGTCGCTCGGCGATCATCGCATCGACCGCTTCCCGCGGGAAGCGGCCCTTGACGTCCACGTCGTCGGCATGCGCAGCAGCCACGGCGGAAACGCGCTCGGCACGCTCGACGAGGCTGGAACCGACGGTGAGGGTCATTCGGCGGCCTCCGCATTGCCGACGAGGCTTGCGACCGCCCGTGCAATGGCATCGACGCTCTGGAACGACTTGCGATTGAGCAGGCTGTCCGGGAATTCGACGTCGAAGGCCTCCTCGATGCCGAGCATCACCTGCACGGAAGCAAAGGAGGAAAGGCCGGCCGCATAGAGATCGGCATCGTCCGAAAGCGTGTCGACCGGCACCGGGAGACCGCCGTGCTTGCCCAGAATGTCACGGATCTTCTGCTTCATGTTCTTCTCCATCGCTTTCTTTGCAGCCGGAAAGCTGGCCTGTTCATCATTCCCGACAGGCATAGCCCTCGCTGTATAAGATCACCTGAAGGGACATGGATAAGATTTCGTGAAGCCGCCGGGAAAACTGCATCGCCCTGAAACGCGCGCGTCCGGCCCTTCATGAAGGAAAGTTGAGCACGTCCGGTTTTCCCGGGGATTGCACGCTACGGTCGCCGTTCCATAACGATACGGACCCGGAGGATTCAGGCTTCGTTATCCATAGAATGAAAGCGCAGTGGAAAAGCGGTCCGGCGCGCAAAAACACCTCTTCGGGCCGGGCCGGGGGAGGCTTACGGCTTGGCGGAAAGCCCGCCGCCGGCGACAAGCGCGGCCAGTTGCGGCCGGTCGCCATCGGCGGTCGGCTGGATATTGAGCGGTTCGTCCGCCGGCCACCAGTCGCCCGCTGCCCAGTAGGTCCAGCCGGTCCAGACCGCGTTCTCCCTGTCGACGAGCGCCGTCATGCGGGCAAGTCCGTCGAGGCAGGCCGGATCTGACGAACCGCCGAATTCGCCGAGGAAGCCGCGCTGGCCGTTGCGCTTCAGCCAGTCGGTGAACCGCTCCAGCGCTTTCACCGCATCGTCCGCGCGCTCACAGGTCCTGGCCGTGCCGGAGAAGTCCGCGTCAAGATACTGATGCACTTCATAGGCATGGTTGTTCGCCGGGTCCTCGATGCCGAGCATGACAGTGGCGTTGGCGCCGCCTTCCCGCTCCTCTTCCCAGCTATGCGCACCCGTCCAGAGCGTGCCCGGCACGAGGACGAGGTTCTTCGCGCCCGTCTTGCGGATCACCGCGATGGCGGCATTGGCGGAGGCGAGCCATTGCTCCGCCGGCACATCGTGCGGCTCGTTCATCAGGCCGAACTGCACGCCGGCGTCACCCTTGTAGTCCTCGGCGAGCCGCCGCCAGAAATCGGCAAAGGCGCTATCCGGCACCCCGCCCTCGGCTCCAAGCTGCTTCTTGTCGTAATAGGCGTAATTGTGCGGATCGAGGATGACGGTCATGCCGGCCCGGCGCAGCGCCTTGACCGTTTCGGCAAGGCGCGTGCGCTCGGCCTTGTCGAAGCCGCGGTTCAGCCGCGGCTGCAGCCGCTCCCACTTGAAGGGAAGGCGCACGGCATTGAAGCCCTTGCCGGCGAAATAGCCGATCGTTTCGGCCGAGGGATAAATGTAATCCTTGCCGTAGACACCGCGCCCCTCGCCGAATTCAGCCCCGGCCAGGTTGACGCCCTTGAGGCCGGCCGCACCGGCTTCAAGGGGAAGCGCGATCGCTGCCACGGCCGCCGCCAGCCGGAAAAGCCCCGTCCCGGATAGGAACCGCATGTCTTGCCTCCGTTCCGGTTCGCCCGCTCAATGCGCCTCGTCCCAATTGGTCGCCGCGCGCGCATCCACCTTCAGCGGCACCTTCATCGACAGCGCCGGCATGGAGGCGTTCTCCATGACGTCGACGATGACGGGAATGGTCTTGTCGACCTCGCCGTCCTCGACCTCGAAGATCAGTTCGTCATGCACCTGCAGCAGCATGCGGGCCGAAAGACCGGTCGCAGCGAGCGCCGGCTCCATCTTCACCATGGCGCGGCGGATGATGTCGGCGGCCGAGCCCTGGATCGGCGCGTTGATCGCGGCGCGCTCGTTGAAGGCGCGCACCGATGGGTTGGACGACTTGATCTCCGGGTAATGGGCGCGGCGACCGAAGATCGTCTCGACATAGCCGTTCTCGCGGGCGAAGGCCTTGGTGCTGTCCATGTAGTCCTTGATGCCCGGGAAGCGCTCGAAATACTTCTTGATGTAGTCGCTCGCCTCGGAGCGCTCGATGGAGAGCTGGTTGGCGAGGCCAAAGGCCGAGATGCCGTAGATGATGCCGAAATTGATCGCCTTGGCGCGGCGGCGCACTTCCGGGGGCATGCCCGCGACCGGCACGCCGAACATTTCGGAGGCCGTCATGGCATGGATGTCGACGCCATCGGCGAAAGCCTGCTTGAGCTGCGGGATGTCGGCGACATGGGCGAGCACGCGCAGCTCGATCTGGCTGTAGTCGGCCGAGACCAGCTTGTGGCCCGGCGTCGAGATGAAGGCCGTGCGGATCTTGCGGCCTTCGGCCGTGCGCACGGGAATGTTCTGGAGGTTCGGATCCGAGGACGAGAGACGGCCGGTCGTCGTCGCGGCAAGCGCATAGGATGTGTGCACGCGCTTCGTATCGGGATGCACGAAGCCGGGCAGCGCGTCGGTATAGGTGGATTTCAGCTTGGTGAGCTGGCGCCAGTCGACGATCTTGCGCGGCAGCGGAATGCCCTGGGCGGCAAGGTCCTCCAGCACCTGCGCGGAGGTGGACCACTGGCCGGTCTTCGTCTTGGAGGCGCCGGGAAGGCCCATCTTGCCGAAGAGGATATCGCCGAGCTGCTTGGGCGAGCCGATATTGAAGCGCTCGCCGGCAAGCTCGTAGATCTCTTCCTCGAAACCGGCCGCACCCTGCGCCAGTTCGCCGGAAAGGCGCGAGAGCACCTGCCGGTCGATGGTGATGCCGCGCTCTTCCATGCGGGCAAGCACGGGCACCAGCGGGCGCTCCAGCCGCTCGTAGACCGTCGTCATGCGCTCGGCCGCAAGCCGCGGCTTCAGCACATGCCAGAGGCGCAGCGTCACGTCGGCATCCTCCGCCGCATAGGCGGTAGCGCGGGAGATATCGACCATGTCGAAGGTCTGCGCGCCCTTGCCGGAGCCGGCGACGTCCTTGTAGGCGATCGGCTTGTGGCCGAGCCAGCGCTCGGAGAGCGCGTCCATGCCATGCGTCGTGACGCCCGCATCCAGCGCGTAGGACATCAGCATCGTATCGTCGAAACCCTGGACGGTGATGCCGTGGCGGCGCATGACGAGGTAATCGTATTTGAGGTTCTGCGCGACCTTGAGGATGGACGGGTCCTCCAGCAGCGCCTTCAGCCGCTCCAGCGCGGCGCGGATCGGGATCTGCCCTTCGGCAAGCCCGCCGCCCAGAAGGTCGCCGACGCCCGTCTTGTGGTTCAGCGGAACGTAGCAGGCGCGGATGGCGGTTCCCGTCGGGTCCTTGGCATTGTCGGCAATGGCGAGCGAGAAGCCGCAAAGCTCGGCCTGCATGGCGTCGAGCGAGGTGGTTTCGGTGTCGAAGGCGACGAGGCCGGCTTCGCACGCGGCGGCGATCCAGCGGTCGAGCGCTGCGAGATCGCGCACCGTCTCATAGGAAGAATGGTCGATGGGCGCTGCGGAAAAACGCTCTGCGCGCGCCCTGGCAAGCGCCGCCGGCGTGGCCTCGCCGGGATTTGCGGCCGGAAGCGCGGCGGCGGCGGCCACAGCCGCCTTGCCCTCGGCGGCAGGCGCTGCAGCGGCCTCGCCCTTGTCGAGATCAGGGCCGCGCGCCTCAGTGCCCCATTCGACCGGGACGTCGGCAGCGTCGATGGCGCCCGCATCGCAGTCACAGGCTTCCGCGACGCGGCGCGTCAGCGTGGTGAATTCCATGGCCTTGAGGAAGGCGATGAGCTTCGGGCCGTCCTGCGGGTGCAGGATCAGCTCGTCGAGCGGCGTGTCGAGCGGCGTATCCGTCTTCAGCGTGACGAGCTGGCGCGAGAGCAGCACGAGCTCCCGGTTGGCGACGATGTTCTCGCGGCGCTTGACCTGCTTGATCTCCTCGGCGCGGGCAAGCAGCGTATCGAGGTCGCCATATTCCTCGAGGAGCTGGGCGGCGGTCTTCGGGCCGATGCCGGGCACGCCCGGCACGTTGTCGGTCGAGTCACCGGTCAGCGACTGGAGATCGATCATCTTCTCCGGCGGCACGCCCCATTTCTCGATGACCTCGGGAATGGAGATCTGCTTGTCCTTCATGCCGTCATACATCGAGACATTCTGCGTCACGAGCTGCATGAGGTCCTTGTCGGAGGAAACGATGGTGACGTCCGCGCCGTCTGCCTCGGCAAGGCGGGCATAGGTGGCGATCAGGTCGTCCGCCTCGAACCCTTCCTTCTCGATGCAGGGCAGGTTGAAGGCGCGCGTGGCGTGGCGGATCAGGCCGAATTGCGGGATCAGGTCTTCCGGCGGCGCGGTGCGGTTCGCCTTGTACTGATCGTAGAGCGCGTTGCGGAAGGTTTTCGAGGAATAGTCGAAGATGACCGCGAAATGGGTCGGCGTCACGCCCACGTCGGTATTGCGCGCATCCTTCAGCAGCTTCCACAGCATGTTGCAGAAACCCGAGACGGCATTGACCGGCAACCCGTCCGACTTGCGGTTGAGCGGCGGGATGGCGTGGAAGGCACGGAAGATGAAGCCCGAGCCGTCGACGAGGAAGAGATGATCACCTTTTTTCATGGGGGGAATGGATAGCGCGGGCCGCTTTCCGCGTCCATCTTTCATTGCGGCTCGAGGCCCCTTTCGAAGGGCTGGAAAGCCTCACACGAACGTTACCAATTTGTAATTTTCGCGGCCCCTCGAAACCCTTGAAAAGCCACATTCGGACCCACAAATATTCCTCATCGGCACCTGATCAAGCCGCTGTCTGGCATCCCGGCCTGTCCCCCGCCGCGCCAGACGAGGACAAAGGCCTTATCCCCCTCTCCGGGCCTTTGTCCATAATTCGGGAGAAGCCGCCGCGACAAGCCTCCTGTCGACGGCGGCTTCTTTCATTTGGGGCTTGCATAGCCTGCGATCCACCCCTGAAACCGCTACCGATAGCGCATTGTCTTCGCCCGCGAAGCAGCTTAGCTTCCGCTCATGGACTTTGATCGGAAGGAGTCGGCTGCTTACCTCGCCAATCTCCTGGCGAAGGCGGCGTCCCGCGCGCTTCAGGCGCGGGCGGACGGGTCCGGCTTTGCGCCCGGCCAGTTCCCGGTCCTGCTCGAATTGTGGAGCGGCGACGGCCTGACCCAGCGCGAGCTTCTCGACCGCCTCGATATCGAGCAGGCAACCATGGCCAACACGCTCTCGCGCATGGAGCGGGACGGCCTCGTCTCCCGCCGCCGCCATCCCAAGGACAAGCGGGCGCAACTCGTCTTCCTCACTGCGCGCGGCAAGGCCCTGCAGGAGACGGCGCTCGCGGCGGCCTCGGCCACGGAGGATGCGCTATTCCAGGGATTCCGTCGTTTCGAACGCGAACTGCTTCTCGAATATATGCGCATGGTGCTCGCCAATCTCGGGCGCGATCCGCGTGTCTGACCATCGCAAAGCCGTCATACGATTTGCCCTCCCCGACATGATCGGTCTAATGTCGCCGCGCAATTCGCAAGGGATTCGACCATGACCAACATTCTGCCCGTCCTCGACCGCGCCAGCGCCGGCATTCCGGTCAGCCTCGAACGCCTGTTCGAGCTTGTGCGCATCAAGTCCATCTCCACCGATCCGTCCTTCAAGCCGGAGTGCCGCCGGGCGGCCGAGTGGCTGGTCGCGGAACTGCGCTCGCTCGGCTTCGACACGACGGTGCGCGACACGCCCGGTCATCCCATGGTCGTCGCCCATCATGACGGCGCAAAACCCGACGCGCCGCATGTGCTGTTCTACGGCCACTACGACGTCCAGCCCGTCGATCCGCTGAACCTGTGGGACAACGATCCCTTCGAGCCGGCCGTGCGCGAGGTCGAGGGTGGCCGCCGCGTCATCACCGGTCGCGGCACCTCCGACGACAAGGGCCAGCTCCTGACCTTCGTGGAAGCCTGCCGCGCCTACAAGGAAACCGTGGGCGCCCTGCCCTGCCGCGTCACCATCCTCTTCGAAGGCGAGGAAGAATCCGGCTCGCCGTCGCTGAAGCCCTTCCTCGAGGCCAATGCCGCGGAACTGACGGCCGATTTCGCACTCGTCTGCGACACCAGCATGTGGGACGCCGATACGCCGGCCATCTCGGCGGGCCTGCGCGGCCTCGTCGGCGAGGAAGTCATCATCAAGGCGGCCGACCGGGACCTGCATTCCGGCCATTTCGGCGGCGCGGCGGCAAACCCGATCCACATCCTCACGGACATCCTCGCGGGCCTGCACGACGAGACCGGCCGCGTGACGCTCGACGGCTTCTATGAAGGCGTCGAGGAGACCCCGTCGCAGATCAAGGCCGCCTGGGAGAAGCTCGGCACCTCGGCGGAAAAATTCCTCGGCGCGATCGGCCTGTCGATCCCCTCGGGCGAGAAGGGCCGTTCCGTTCTGGAACTGACCTGGGCGCGCCCGACGGCGGAAGTCAACGGCATCACCGGCGGCTATACCGGCGAGGGCTTCAAGACGGTGATCGCGGCAGAAGCATCGGCCAAGGTCTCCTTCCGCCTCGTCGGCAAGCAGGACCCGGCGAAGATCCGCGACGCCTTCCGCGCCTATGTGCGCTCGAAGGTTCCGGCCGACTGCTCGGTTTCCTTCCATACTCATGGCGGCTCGCCTGCAATCCAGCTTCCCTACGATTCGGCATTGCTGGAAAAGGCAAAATCAGCCCTTTCCGACGAATGGCCGAAGCCGGCCGTCGTCATCGGCATGGGCGGCTCGATCCCGATCGTCGGCGATTTCCAGAAGATGCTCGGCATGGAGTCCCTGCTCGTCGGCTTCGCCCTTTCGGACGACCGCATCCATTCCCCGAACGAGAAATACGAACTGCGCTCCTTCGAGAAGGGTATCCGCTCCTGGGTGCGCATTCTCTCCGCGCTCGCGGCGCGCTGACGCAGATGTGATGACGGGGCTGGCCGGCGTTCGGGGTAGGGAACGGCCGGTCGGCTGAACGACGACAAGGGCCGCGCGCCGCAAGGCGATGACAGGTCCGGGCGATGGGAAAAGGGCAAGGATGGCATCGGGACGGATTGCAAGGGGGCTTTGCCGCCCGGGCGGCGATACGCCGGGGACCGGGGGCAAGGCAGGATGAAGCGGCTCAGGAAATTCTTCTGGCCGCTCGTCAGCACCGCCGCGATCGCCCTGTCGGTCTATATCCTCTACAAGGACCTCCGGGGCCTGTCGCTCGACGAATTCATGGCGAGCATCCACGCCATTCCGGCCTCCGGCTGGCTCCTTGCCTCCCTCGCCACGCTCGTCGCCTATGCCGCGCTCGCGGCCTACGATCATCTGGCGCTGGAGCATCTCGGCCACCGCATCTCGCTGTGGTTCATCACCATCACCTCCTTCACCACCTATGCGCTGTCGCACAATATCGGCGCCTCGGTGTTTTCAGGGGCGCTGGTGCGCTACCGGGCCTATACGTCGAAGGGCTTGAGCGGCTCCGAGGTGGGAATGCTCGTCGCCTTCTGCTCCTTCACCTTCGCACTCGGCACCGTCATGCTGTTCGGCCTCGTGCTGGTGCTGGAGCCGGAGATCGTAGGGCGGTTCGCCGATTTCCTGCCGATCGAGGCGGCGTTCTCGACGGGCATCTTCCTGCTCGCCCTCGTCGCGCTCTACGTGGTGGGCAGCCTCGTCGGCTTCCGGCCGGTCGACACGCGCTGGCTGAAGCTGGAATATCCCAAGCCCTCGCTCGTCTTCCGCCAGCTCATCATCGCGCCCATCGAGCTGATCGGGGCGGCGGCGATCATCTATTTCGCGCTGCCGGCGACCGGCAATCCCGGCTTCTTCGTCGTGCTAGGCATCTTCCTCGCCTCCTTCTCGGTCGCGCTGCTCTCGCATGCGCCGGGCGGCATCGGCGTGCTGGAACTCGTCTTCATCGCCGGCCTGCCGGACATGGACCCGGCCTCGGTCCTCGCCGCGCTTGCCGTCTTCCGGCTCTTCTATCTCATCGTTCCGTTCATCATGGCGCTGGTGGTCATCCTGATCTACGAACGCTCGCGTTTTCTCGCCAGAGCGAAGGACGGAGAGGGTTGAAAGCGGGAACAGTCAGGGTTCATCTGGCGTTCAGCCGAATTGTTTCATGCTATCATCCGTCCTAGATCATTGTAGAACAGTGACAATCCAAGGGAGACCGACATGAAGACAACGATCAAAACCGGCCTTTCCACCGTCATGGCCGTCGCCATGTTCGCCACGTCCTTCGTCACGGCACCGGCCTCCGCCATGCCGCTGCCGAAGGCTGGCGTTTCTCAGACCTCCGATGTCGAGCCGGTGCAATACCGTCGCAGGCATCACGGCGGTCGCGGCTGGCATAACGGCCATCGCGGCTCCCGCTACCATCGCCACGGCTATCGCCGCCACTCGGACGGCTGGTGGTATCCGCTGGCGGCCTTCGGCGCAGGCGCGATCATCGGCGGCGCGATCGTCAACAACAACCATAACAACCGGCCACGCGATGCGGGCATCAATCCGCGCCATTTCGACTGGTGCTATGCCCGCTACCGTTCCTACCGGTCGTTCGACAACACGTTCCAGCCCAATCACGGGCCGCGACGCCAGTGCCTCTCGCCCTATTTCTAAGATGATTTTCCGGGCGGCCTTCGAGCCGCCCGGTCCCCTAAAGTGACGGACGCCGTTCACCGCTTCTTAACCACCCCTTAAATCGCCGCATTTAGAGTCCACCGGACGCCAACGTTCCGAGGGCATATCCGACCGCTTATGGCAGGCAACCGCAAATCCCAGCGCATCGAACCGTCCTTCCAGGGATCGGGAGGCCGTGACGACGACGACGATTTCCACGTCGGCGCAGGCGATCGCGTTGCAGGTGGCGGCGGCGGTGGCCGCAAGGGCGGGCGCGGCAAGCCGGCGAAGGCCGAGCGGCCGCGGCGCACCTCGTCCCGGCGACGCAGCTCTTCCGGCGGCCTCTTCGGCCTTTTCCGCAGGCTCTTCTACTGGTGCGTCGTGCTCGGTATCTGGGGCGCCATCGGCGTCGGCGGTCTGGTGCTCTATTACGGCGCGCGCATGCCGAGCGCCACGAGCTGGTCGATCCCGGACCGGCCACCCAACGTCAAGATCCTCGCCGTCAGCGGCGACATCATCGCCAACCGGGGCCTGACCGGCGGCGAGGCGCTGTCGCTGGAGAACATGTCGCCCTATATTCCGCAGGCCGTCATCGCTATCGAGGACCGGCGCTTCTACTCGCATTTCGGCGTCGATCCGCTGGGCCTTGCCCGCGCGATGCTGACCAACGTCACGACCGGCCGCATGGTGCAGGGCGGCTCGACGCTGACCCAGCAGCTCGCCAAGAACATGTTCCTCTCGCCGGAGCGCACGCTGGAGCGCAAGGTGCAGGAAGTGCTGCTCGCCTTCTGGCTGGAGCACAAATATTCCAAGGACCAGATCCTTGCGATGTATCTCAACCGCGTCTTCTTCGGCTCCAATTCCTACGGTGTGGAAGCCGCCGCGCGGCGCTATTTCAACAAGTCGGCGCGTGACGTGAACCTCGGCGAGGCAGCGCTTCTCGCCGGCCTCCTGAAGGCGCCCTCGCGCCTCTCGCCGGCCCGAGACCCGGAAGCGGCGGAAGCGCGCGCCCAGGTCGTTCTCGGCGCCATGCGCGAGGAAGGCTACGTCACCGACAACGAGATCAAGAGCGCGATGTCGCAGACGCCGGCGCGCGCCAAGAGCTACTGGTCCGGCGCGCAATACTACGCCGCCGATATGGTGATGGCGCAGCTTCCAGGCATGATCGGCGACATCAAGGAAGACCTCGTCATCGACACGACGATCGACCTCGACCTTGAGAAGAAGGCCGACGAGACGCTCTCGGCGATGCTCGACAAGGACGGCGCGAAATCCAACGCCTCGCAGGCCGCCCTCGTCTCCATAGACGGCACGGGCGCGATCCGCGCGCTGGTCGGCGGGCGCGACTATGCGGAAAGCCAGTTCGACCGCGCCTCCAAGGCCAAGCGCCAGCCGGGCTCGGCCTTCAAGCCCTTCGTCTATGCGGCGGCGCTGGAAGCCGGCCGCTCACCGCTTTCCGTGCGCAACGACGCGCCGGTGCGGATCGGCAACTGGACGCCGGAGAACTACGATCAGAAATACCGCGGCGAGGTGACGCTCGCCTCCGCGCTCGCCAATTCGCTGAACACCATCGCCGCGCAGCTCGTCATGGAGGTCGGTCCGGGCGAGGTGATCAAGCTCGCCCGCCGGCTCGGCATCGAATCGGACCTGCAATCGAACGCCTCCATAGCGCTCGGCACGTCGGAGGTGACGCTGGTGGAGCTGACCGCCGCCTATGCTCCCTTCATGAACGGCGGTTACAAGGCAACGCCCCATATCATCCGGCGCATCTCGACGGCGGACGGCAGGGTGCTCTACGAGAACACCTACGACAACCCGCCCCGCGTGCTGGAGCCGAACATCGTCTCCATGATGAACGGCATGATGATGCGCGTCATCACCGAGGGCACCGGCAAGAACGCCCGCATTCCCGGCTGGCCGGCCGCCGGCAAGAGCGGTACGACGCAATCTTTCCGCGACGCACTCTTCGTCGGCTATACCAGCAACCTGACGACCGGCGTCTGGTTCGGCAACGACGACGGCAAATCGATGAAGAAGGTGACAGGCGGGGGACTTCCGGCCAAGGCCTGGGGCGAGTTCATGACCGCCGCCCATGCCGGCCTGTCACCCTCCCCGCTCTTCGGCACCGCGAACGGCGACCCGCTGCAGGATCCGGCCCGCGCCGCGCCGCAGGAAGGCGGCGACCAGCTCTTCGACATCATCTCCCGCACGCTCGATACAGACGAGCGGCCCGCCGGAAACAGCGGCGAGGCGGTGGCGACCGACCAGACCGGCGCGGTCCCCCTCGACGACGGCCTCATCCCGCCGGCGGATGTCGGCGGCGAGCGCCAGACGGGCACCCGCCGCACGACCCTCTTCGACTTCCTCGTCGGCGGTTGACGCCCTACGGGCGGCAACCATCAGCCCCAGGCAATGGTGACATTTGACGGCTCGACCGGGTGATCCATCCAGACCCGGATACGGGTTTTCGTGGATGGCACCTGCACGATGGCGTATTGAGGCTCATTCGCGTCAAACAGAATGAGTTCTCTGTTGGGCGTATTCAAAATAGTGTCGGAATCCGGCTTTCGCGCCTCTACAATTTCGGAGTACGGCCCGAACGTTATATTCGTGTCTCCGTCACTCCAGTAATATGCCGGGATGTTGACGCAATCATCGGAAACGAAGATTCCCTGCCGGTCCATATGAACCGGAACATCAACATCCCGGCGGCCTGCAACATAAAAGCTTATATATTCCGGGGCGATCGACATGTGCTGCACAGTCATTTGTTAGTATCTCCCCTTCGATAAAAACCCGCCCTGCGCGTTACTGCACCACCAACAGTGTGGGTAGATCCTGCTTGGCTTGCCAACTGATTTTGGCACTTGGTGATCGCCAATAAAATGGCCTCGAGGCGTGCCGGACGTTTTTGCGCCACAACGATGGCATCCATGGGTGCGGCCGATGCGATCGATCTTCATTTGTTCTGTTCTAGTAAAACGCCTGTTGTTTTCCGGCGCAACAAGCCACTCTTTCGCATAAGGCCCAATTCCGGTGCGCGGCAATCTTAGCTGTAGTGCGCGGAGTATGGCTTCCTGCGCCGTTGCTTCGTTCGCGCGGATCAGTCCCTCGACCGTTTCATAGACCTGCGGTGTCGGCTTCCAGTTCGGTTCGCGCTTCTGAACGGCGCGTACGGCCTCCCGCATTCGACCAGTACTCACCGCAAGCCGCGCCTCCTGTGCTGGCGTGACGGCCTGCCATCTGCCAAGGATACGAACCTGTCCCGCACCGCGCGGTCCCCGGCGGCTGACGAGGATCGGGCGGCTGCCGCCGCCTTCCGCGACCCACTGCCCGCCATCGGAAGTGCCCGCCGGCACGCGCGGCTGCTCGGGGCGGAAGCCGGCCTTCAACTGGAAGCGTAACGCAAGGGCGCGGATTTCGACGGCCATTGCCGCATATCGGTAGCTTGTTTGCAGAAAGCCAGGGTCCGTCGGGATCATTTGCCACGCAGTCCGTTTCATAGTTCAACCGGACGATTGTGTGCCTGGCTGGAGGCAGCGGGGATGAATTGACGCTGGAAAAAGCGAATGGATTCTGCCAACAAATTGAATATGCTGTATTTTTCTTGCGGCCATTGCCATCGGAACGCCGCTGCTCATCCCAGTGCCGCGGATGGTGGCTCGCCGTTTCCGTACTTCTGCCCACCCTCCTCCCGCAACGCCGGCAGGAACCGCAGACAGTTCCTTGAATCCCGCGCGCGAATGCGGTTGATTGCGGGAAGCGCCGACGGTGTACGAATTCCTCCCGGACACGCTGATTTCGCGAGCTTTGCGGCTCGTCCATGTCTTGCAGTCGTCTGGAGTGGTCCTTATATACCCCGCAAAGCTCCGGTTCATGCCGGGGTTTTCGACAAGACCATACCATTAGGGGCTGCCAAAAGAATGCCTGAATGGGTTCCGGCAGTTCGCTTGAAGGAGAGAATGACATGGCTAAAGTAATCGGTATCGACCTCGGAACGACCAATTCCTGCGTCGCCGTCATGGATGGCAAAGACGCGAAAGTCATCGAAAACGCCGAAGGCGCACGCACGACGCCTTCCATGGTCGCCTTCACCGAAGACGGTGAGCGGCTGACCGGCCAGCCGGCCAAGCGCCAGGCGGTCACCAACCCGGAAAACACCCTGTTCGCCGTCAAGCGCCTCATCGGCCGCCGCTACGACGACAAGCTCGTCGAGAAGGACAAGGGTCTCGTTCCCTACAAGATCGTCAAGGGCGACAACGGCGATGCCTGGGTCGATGCCCGCGGCAAGGGCTATTCCCCCTCGCAGATCTCCGCGATGATCCTGCAGAAGATGAAGGAAACCGCCGAATCCTACCTCGGCGAGACCATCACGCAGGCCGTCATCACGGTTCCGGCCTACTTCAACGACGCGCAGCGCCAGGCGACCAAGGATGCCGGCAAGATCGCGGGTCTTGAAGTGCTCCGCATCATCAACGAGCCGACGGCTGCCGCGCTCGCCTACGGCCTCGACAAGAAGGACGGCAAGACCATCGCCGTCTACGACCTTGGCGGCGGCACGTTCGACATCTCGGTCCTGGAAATCGGCGAC
>Ga0209793_1000295_pt1 | contig 68958 bp, 64 predicted proteins | sample EBPBio122009_DNA_FD_185863 | JGI IMG/M metagenome (GOLD analysis project Ga0209793, IMG submission 185863) | Wastewater treatment Type I Accumulibacter community from EBPR Bioreactor in Madison, WI, USA - Reactor 1_2/2/2009_ DNA (SPAdes) (version 2) | ecosystem: Engineered > Bioreactor > EBPR >... | reverse complement strand
GGCCCGCGCGGAGGGCGGTTTCGGCGCGGGCGCCCTGCCGGAAGCTGCCGGCCCAGGCGCGGCGGGCGAAGCGGTAGAAGCTTTCTCCGCTGCGGGCGGTGTTCGGGTCCTCTGGCGTGGCGACGGCGCGGTGGTGAACGAGGCGATGCGCGCTGGTGTGCTGGCCGAAGAGGAGGGCCGCGTAGACCGTGGCGCCCAGGCGGAAGAGGTTGCGGTTCGGGCGGTGGATCAGCTCATGCGCGGCGGGATGGACGACCTGGCCGAGCCAGAAGCCGGTGGCGAGAAAGGCGAGGAGGCGCTGGCCGGGGGAAAGGCCGGAAGGCCCGGCGATGGCCCAGGTGGCAGCGGGGAGGAGCGCGAGGGCGCCGAGGCCGATGGTGAGGAGCAGGAGGTCGGCAACGGGAAACTCGCTGCCGTCGGACTGGCCGGGGACGAGAGGGATGAGCTGGTCGAGGAGGAGGGTCAGGAGCGACATGTAGAGGAAGGCGGCCCAGAGCCAGGGGCCGCCGAGGGCGAGGCCGAGGGCGAGGAGGGCCAGCGGCAAAAGCGAGGCCGCGGCGAAGGCGGCGAGGGGGAGGGGGCGGCGGGTCAGGGCAGGCGGTCCGGTTGAAGGGCGTGCGGGCAGCTTTCGGGGAAATCGCGCGGGGTGCAACCGAGTTTTGTGTCGCGGGGCGGCTCCTCGTGCGACTGCGTCTTCTCGTCGCGAAGGGGTCGGGGTGGCGGTGAGCGGGCGCGGGGCGTTGGTCTTTTGGGGATGCAGGTGGGGCTCTTCGCCACACAGGGCGTTTCGTCGCGAGGGGGAGCAGACATTCCCATGGGAGGGGGATGAAGGCAGAAGGAGAACTCGCGAAATCGGGACGAGGGCTTGTCGGCAGGCGGGGCCGGAGGCACGCTCGGCTTGACGGGGGCATCGGGGAGATGGGCGGGATGGCATGGGGAAGCGGCGTGCTGGCGGGCCTGGCGCTGGTGGTGGCGGTGCTCTACGGGCTGCGGTTCGCGGCGCGGGAGGAGAAGGGGCCGGTGGCGGCGGCGGTCAAGACGGGTTCAACCGGACTCCTCGCGCTGGCACTGGCGGGGCAGGGCGGCGGGGGCTGGTTCTGGCTGGTGCCGCTGGGCCTTGCGCTGGGGGCGCTGGGCGATCTGTGCCTGGCGCTGAAGGGGGAGCGGGCCTTCCTGGCGGGGGTCGGGGCCTTCGGGCTGGGTCATCTGGCCTATGCGGGCGGGTTCCTGTTGCGGTCGGGCGAGCGGGGGTTCGACGGGGTTTCCCCCGGCGAGGCGCTGGCGCTGGCGGGTCTGGTGGGGCTTCTCGTGTCGACCGAGGTCTGGCTCGCCCCGCGCACGGGGGCCCTGCGCGGGCCGGTGCGGGGCTATGTGGCGCTGATCGGGCTGATGGGGGTGGCGGCGGTGCTGTTGCCCGCGGTTCAGGGGCAGGGGGTGCTGCGGTCGGGGGCGGCGCTCTTCATCCTGTCGGACCTGATGCTGGCGGTGCAGATCTTCGTCGTCCGCGATCCGGTCGTGCGGCGCGGGCTGGCGCTGGCGCTGTGGCCCGCCTATTGGGCCGGGCAGGCGCTGATCGGCTGGGGGGCGCTGGCGTTCTGGGGTGCGGCTACGGGCTGATGGCCTTTCCATGCAGGGACAAAGCGACTAGGTGAAGGGAAACCAGCCTAGGGTGCCGCCCATGTCGTTCTTCAAGAAGCTCAAGGACCGGATGTTCCGGTCGTCGGACAAGATCGGCGAGGGGCTGGAGGCGCTGGTGGCCGAGGGGGCGGAGGCCGCGCTGCCCGAGCCCGAGAGCCCCGCGGAGGCGGTCGCGCCGCTGGCCGAGGCCGCCCCCGAGCCCGTCGCAAAGGTGCCGGAGCCCGCTCTGCGGGAGCCTGCCGCGCCGAAACCTGTCGAGCCGAAGCCCGCGGCGGAGAAGCCGGGGCTTTTCGGGCGGCTGATGGGCCGGAGCGAGGAGCCCCGGCGGGTGCTGGACGACGCCATGCTGGAAAGCCTGGAGGAACTGCTGATCCAGGCCGACATGGGCGTGGACACGGCAGTGCGGGTGACGGCGAACATCGCCGAGGGACGGTTCGGGCGAAAGGTCTCCACGGCCGAATTGCGGCAGGCGCTGGCGGCGGAGGTCACGCGGATCATGGAGCCGGTGGCGCGGCCGATGCCCTTGTATCCCCAGAAGCCGCAGGTGGTGCTGGTGGTGGGGGTGAACGGGTCGGGCAAGACGACGACCATCGGCAAGCTGGCCAGCCAGTTCAAGGCGGCGGGCAAGCAGGTGGTGATCGCGGCGGGCGACACCTTCCGGGCGGCGGCGGTCGAGCAGTTGCAGATCTGGGGCAAGCGCGCGGGGGTGCCGGTGCTGACCGCGCCCGAGGGGTCGGACCCCGCGAGCCTGGCCTTCGATGCGCTGACCAAGGCGCGGGCCGAAGGGGCGGATCTTCTGATGATCGACACGGCGGGGCGGTTGCAGAACCGGCAGGACCTGATGGAAGAACTGGCGAAGATCGTGCGGGTGATCCGCAAGGTCGATCCGACGGCGCCGCACAATACTTTGCTGGTGCTGGACGCGACCACCGGGCAGAACGCGGTGACGCAGGTGGATATCTTCCGCAAGATCGCCGATGTCTCGGGGCTGGTCATGACCAAGCTGGACGGCACCGCGAAGGGGGGCGTGCTGGTCGCGCTGGCCGACAAGTTTGGCTTGCCGATCCATGCCATCGGCGTGGGCGAGCAGATCGACGACCTTGCGCCCTTCGATCCGGAGGAATTCGCCCGCGCGCTGGTCGGGGCCGGGGAGTGATCCGCACAGGCGCTCTGGCGTTGCTGCTGGCGGGGCCGGTGGAGGCGGGACCGGGCTTGTGCGATGCGGTCTGGGCAAAGCTGTCGGAGGGGCTGGGCGGTTTCGGCACGCTGACGGCGACGGGCGTGGCGCAGGAGGGCGACTGGTGTGTCGTCGAGGTGCCGGTGGTGGATGTCGAGCGCCCGTATGTGCCGGACTGGCACATGGACCGGCTGCGGTTCCGCGGCGCGGCGCTGGGCTGGATCGCGGACGGGTCTTCGATGCCGGAGGGGCTGGAGGTCGCGGTCGAGGGGTTGCGGCTGGTGGTCCAGACCGGAAATGCGCAGATGGACTGGCTGTTCGCGGCGCAGGCCCGGCCGAACCGGATCGACGCAGAGGTTGCGCTGGCCTGGGATGCGGGGGCGAAGGTGCTGCGGCTGAAGGGATTGAGCATCGACTTTCCCGGCGAGAATGCGGTGGAAGCCTCGGCTGTTGTGACGGGGGTGGACCTGTCCTCGACCGGCGCGATGCAGATGTCGCTGGCGGGTTTCGCACTGACCGATGCGGATCTGCGGATCACCACGCACGGGCTTTTTGAATGGTATGTGCTGATGACGTTGGGGCCGGTGGTCCTGCCATCCGAGGGCGATATGGAGGCTGCCGCCGCGGCGATCCGGGCGGATCTGGCGGCGATGGTGGGCGACCTGCCGGCGACGAGCGTTTCGGACGCCAGCAAGGACGCGCTGCGGGCGCTGGTGGCGGAACTGCCGAATCCGTCGGGCGATCTGTCGGTGTCGCTGCGGGCAAAGCCGGGCCTTGGGCCCGTGCGGTTCGGGGGCTATGCGGTGACGGGAATGCCCGAGACGCTGGCCGAGGCGGCGCCGCTTTTTCAGGGCGTGACGGTCGATGTCGGATGGACCCATGCCGATGTGCCTTAGACTCGTGGCTCTCCTGGCGCTGCTGGCCGGTCCGGTCGGGGCGGAGCCTGCGGGATGCGATGCGCTGGCCAGGGCGGTGCAAGACACGTTCGGCCTGCGTCTGAGCACCGCGCCTGCGCCGGTGGCCGAGGGCTGGTGCGTCGTGGATGGCGTGCGGCTGGAAGGGGAAAGCGCGCCCCGGATCACGCTTCAGACGCTGCGGATCAGGGGCGAGATGGCGGAAGGCAGCCTGATGGCGCTGGAGGTCGAGGGAAAGGGGCTGCGGGTCGCGCCATCGCTGAACGACCGGAAGACGGCGCCCTGGCTGCGGGATTTCCTGCGTCTGCAGACGTCGGATATGCAGGTGTCGATCCGCAGGGAGGATGCGGCAGACCGGTTGCTGGTGCAGGACGGCCATCTGCTGCTGTCTGGCGGAGCGGAGCTGGCCCTGTCGGCCGAGATCGCGGGGGCCGGGGTGTCGGCGGCCTCGCTGCTGACCGGGCGGGTGACGGGGCTGCATCTGGAGTGGAAGAACGACGGACGGACCCTGCGTCCGGTCATGGAGGCGATGGGCGCGCAACTTGAGCCGGAGGCAGAGGGCACCAGGGCAGTGCTGGCCGCGCGGGACCTGCTGTCGGGGCTGATCGACGCGATGCCGGGGGACAGCCTGCCGCAGGATACGGCGGAGGCGCTGGAGCGGTTCGTCGCGGCACTGCCGCAGGGGCGGGGCCGGCTGGTGCTGGACTTCGCCTCGGAGGACGGGATCGGCGCGGCACGGCTGGGGCTTCTGGCGCTGGCGGAGGACCCGATGGGACCTGCTGCCCTGGCGCGGGTCTTCGCCGGGTCAGGGATCGGGGCAAGTTGGACGCCGGGTCTGACCCCGTGAGCGGAGGCTTTGCACCCATGGCGGTCCCGCGCGAGGGCTCGACCGTATTTGCCGCCTTGATCCGCCGGCCGGTTCCGGGCGAGAAGGCGGCGTCCGTGCGGGCGGGGCTGATGGCGCCGCCTGCGGCGGGCAGGATGATCATGGAACGGGCGGGGTAGGCGATGGCGGGGCGGAAGATCAACCCGATTCTCAAGCAGGTGCTGGAGCTGGGGCCGACCCTGGTCTTCTTCCTGATCTACATGCGGATCAAGGACGAGTCCTTCACCCTGGGGGCGACCGAGTATTCTGGCTTCATTGTGGCGGCACTGATCCTGGTTCCGTTGCTTCTGGTTGCAACGCTCATCCTGTGGTTGTTGACAGGAACGATCAGCCGGATGCAGATCTTCATCGCGGTCATCGTGATCTTCTTCGGCGGTCTGACCGCCTGGTTTAACGACGAGCGGTTCTTCAAGATGAAGACCACCATCGTCTACGGCACTTTCGCGGTGATCCTGGGGGCGGGGCTTTTGCGAGGGCGCAGCCTTCTGCAATGGGTGATGGCCGATGCTTTGCCCATGAAAGCAGAGGGTTGGATGATCCTGACCCGGCGCTTGATGCTGATGTTCGCCGCGCTGGCGGTGGCGAACGAGGTGATCTGGCGCACCCAGTCGACCGAGCTTTGGGTCAAGCTTGAAACCTTCGCGATGCCTGGGGCATTGTTTCTGTTCCTGATGGCCAACTTCATGGCGCTGCAACGCTACTTCCTGGAAGAGCCGAAGGACGAATCCTGACAGGCTGCACAGGAATGCCCCCTCCCGGTCCGGGTTCTGCCCCAGCTCTGCCTTGATGCGTGGCTAAACCTCAGGGTGAGCTTCAAGGGGGTTCACCGATGTACCGCAGCCCATCCGATCTTCTCCGCCTCTTCCTCAGCCTGTTCCAGGATCTGCCGCCGCTGTCGCGGGCGCTATACCTGCCGGGCGCGGTGCTTCTGATCGGTTATCCGGTGCTGTCGGTGCTTCTGGGCCCCGATCAGCACGGCCAGGCTTTCGCGACGGCTTTCCTGCTGGCGCTGGCGGTGCGGGTCGGGATGGGCTTCGAGGGCATGGTGCGGCGGATGCTGACCCGCTATTCGGTGGCGCAGGCGGTGGTCTTTGCCCTGCTCTTCGCGGGCATACCGCTCTTGGTCGTGGCGCTGGTCGACGATCCGCTGTGGTGCCAGCGGATGCAGAGCGCGTTCTATGTGGTGATCGCGGGCGTCTTCCTGCAGGATGTGCTGAACAAACGCGTCTCGACCGCCGCAAGCTTCTGGCCGGATGCCGAGATGGCCGAGCACCTGCCGAACCTGACCAAGATGATGGTGGTCTACAACGCGGGCTTCCTCCTCCTGAACGAAACCATGATCCGCGTGATGGAGCCTTCGCACTGGCTGCTGTTCTGGGCGGTGCTGCCGATCATCGGCCACACGGTGCTGCGCGCCATGGTGCTGACGGTGATCAACCTGGATGCTGGCCACGAAGCCTGACGAACCCGGCCTGAGGCTGTGAACCTGACCGTTCCGGGCGCCCGCAAGGGCGCCCTTGTCATTTCGTGATGACGCAGGCGGCCTTCTTCACGTCGATGCAGCGCCGGAGCGCGGTCAGCACCCCGGAGGGGGCGTTCGACAGGGGCAGGAAGCCCAGCTCCGACAGCTTGCGGGCATAGGTCTTCGACAGCGCGGGGTCGAGGTTCAGGGCGGTCTCGAAGTTGGTGTAGGCGTCCTCCATCCGGCCCAGGGCGGCGTCGATCCGCGCGAGGGTGTCGTGGTAGGTGGCGTCCATCCGCGCGCCGTTCGGATTCTGGCGCAGGATCTGGGTCACGCGGTCGGCCTCTTCCGGCTTGCCATCGGCCAGAAGGGCCGCGCCCTGCATGTTGACCGCGGCGAGGTTCTGCGGATAGCGCTTGAGAAGCGCCTCGGCCTCGGCGGCCACCGTCGCGGGGGGCGCATATTCGCCAAGTGCCAGAAGACGGCGGGCGAGGATATCCTCCTCGATCGCAGGGTTGGAATCGGGGATGGTGCCGGGTTTGAGCGCCTCGTCGGCGACGGCGACCAGGTCTTGGTAGCGCCCAAGGGCGGCCAGCGCGGCCAGCTTGTTGCGATAGGCGTTCTGGTAGCCGGGGATCAGCGAGATCGCGGTGTCGAAATAGGACAGCGCCTCTTCCGCCCGGCCAAGGTCGATCAGGCAGCGGCCCTTGATCTCGTTGGCATAGGCATATTGCGGGTCGATGCGCAGCGCATTGTCAGCGTCGTCGGAGCAGCGCTGGCCGGCGTTGAACTGCCACCAGCTTTCGGCCCGGTTGGCCCAGGCGTCGACGTAGTCGTCGACCGCCAGCGCGGCGGAGTAATGCGCCAGAGCCCCGGCATTGTCGCCCTGGTCGTAGCGGACATTGCCGAGCTCGACCCAGACCCAGGCGTTTTCCGGGGTGTAGCCAAGCGCCTGTTGCAGGGTGGCCGCGGCCTCGTCGAACTGGCCCAGCATCCGCTGCGCCTCGCCCTTGAGCGACAGGGCCTGGGCGGCGGCCTCGGATGTTTCGGCGGCCTCGAAGGCCTGATTACAAAGCGCGATCCGGGCCGCATAATCCTGACCGCGGTCATCGCAGGTCTGGGCCTCTGCGGCGGCGGGAATCAGGGCGGCTAGGACGAAGAGAAAGGGGCGCATGGGGGCCTGCGGCAAGGTCGGGCAATCGCGGGAAGCGTCGATGACCTGACCGGAAAAATCAAGTGCGGCCCATGGGGCCGAGATCGGGCGGCAGGCCGGGTGCGACAGGAAAGCCCCAGGTGCCGAGGATCAGCCGGGACCAGCGCCGCGACGGCGTGGGGCGCGGCAGGTTCAGGGCCGAAAGCCGCCCGTCAATGAGCGCCCGGTAGAGCGCGATGGTGCCGGGGCGCAGATAGGGCGACCAATGGCAGATCCGGCGTGGCAGGTCGGGCAGCGGATGGCCGAGCGCGGCAAGCGACCGCAGGCTTTGCGGCTGGTCGATCCACAGATCGTGCCAGTTGGCCCGGGTCCGCCCCAGGCCCTGGCCGATCGAGGTGCGCAGGCCCAGATGGATGCCCCATTCGAAACCGGCGTCGAAGAGATCGTTCTCGCGCGTGGTGACGTTGACGAACTCGGCGGTCCGGCCCGCGGGCGTGTCGAGCGCCGCCAGCGCCCGGCCCCGGGTCTCGGCGGCCGCGAGCAGGATCATCCGGCTGATCCGCCCGGCGGGAAGGTACGGGAGGGCGGCCAGGGCGACGCGCACGCCCATGGAATGCGCGAAGACCTGGCAGGGACGGCCGCTTTGCCGGTGGACGGTCTCGGCGATCTCGGCCAGGGCGGGACCGCAGGCGAGGGCGCGACGGTGCGCGCGCCACGGGTCGCATTTCGCATTCCAGCCCAGGGCGATGCCAAGGCCGGTCCTGCCGTCGAGTCCCAGGTGACGCGGCCAGCTGACGGCACGGCGGTCTTGCGGTGCCGGGTCCAGCGAGAGGATCGAGCCGTGCGGGCAATCGCGGGCGAAGCCCGGGGCGTAGCGCCAGCCGTGGATCATCACCACGACGGGCGCGTCGGGAGGAAGGAGATCGAGCTTCCTTGCCAGCCGGTCGCGGTCGAACCGCAGGCCGTCGGGGCCGACATCGGCTCGGATCGGGCGGGGGTCGTCGGTCATGGCCGGCTCGGGGTCTGCTGCCTGTTGCCGCGAGGATGCTGCGGCGCGGCAACGCTGCCGTGACAGGCGGGTGACGGATGCGTGACAGGCGGGCCGATGGCGGGTTGACCGTCCCCCGCACCGGGCGTATTCAGGCCTTCGTGGCGATTTGTTACCGGATTGCGGGCCACGTTAAACAAGCCGCTAAAGAGGTGAAGGGCATCAGCCCCGGCACCTCTGATTTGGGCCGGGGTTTTTTATTGGCCGGGAGGCCCGCGATGTCGTCGAAGGACTGGAAGACCCGCACGCAACTGGTGCACGAAGGCACCCGCCGCAGCCAGTATGGCGAGATGGCCGAGGCGATCTTCCTGACGCAGGGCTTCGTCTATCCGACCGCCGAGGCGGCGGAAGCGCGTTTCGTCAAGGCGGGCGAGGACGAGTTCATCTATGCCCGCTACGGCAACCCGACGACGCGGATGTTCGAGGAGCGCATCGCCGCGCTGGAGGGGACGGAGGACGCTTTTGCCACCGCCAGCGGGATGGCGGCGGTCTCGGGCGCGCTGATGTCGTGCCTCAGGGTGGGGGACCACGTGGTGTCCTCCCGCGCGCTGTTCGGGTCCTGTCTTTATGTGCTGGAGGAGGTGCTGCAGCGCTTCGGCGTGAAGGTGACGTTCGTGGATGGCGCGGACCTCGACCAGTGGCGCAAGGCCGTCACACCGGGGACAAAGGCGGTGTTCTTCGAATCCATGTCGAACCCGACACTGGAGCTGGTGGACATCCGCGGCGTCAGCGAGATCGCCCATGCGGCGGGGGCGCTGGTGATCTGCGACAACGTTTTCGCCACCCCGATCTTCAGCCGCGCGGTGGAGCAAGGGGCGGATGTGGTGGTCTATTCGACCACCAAGCATGTCGACGGCCAGGGCAGGGCGCTGGGGGGCGTGGTCTGCGGCACGAAGGAATTCGTGCGCAAGGTGCTAGAACCCTATATGAAGCACACCGGCGGCAGCATGAGCCCGTTCACCGCCTGGATGCACCTGAACGGCATGGCGACGCTGGACCTGCGCTGCCGGGCCATGGCGGATGCGGCGCTGACAGTGGCGAAAGCCCTGTCCGGAACCCCCAACGTGTCGAAAGTGATCTATCCGGGGCTCGCCAGCCACCCGCAGCACGCGCTGGCCATGGCGCAGATGGGGTCGGGCGGCACTCTGGTCACGTTCGAGGTGGCGGGCGGCAAGGAGGCGGCTTTCCGTTTCATGAATGCGCTGGAGATCGTGAAAATCTCGAACAACCTCGGCGACGCCAAGACCATCGCCACCCATCCGGCGACGACGACCCATCAGCGGCTGCCGCAGGATCAGAAGGACATCCTGGGAATCACCCCCGGCCTGATCCGGCTGTCGCTGGGGCTGGAGGATGCGGACGACCTGATCGCCGACCTGACGCGGGCGCTTTCGGTCGCGTGACCGTCGCAATCGCCGCTTGCTTTGGGCGGCGGAATGCCTATGTGATGGAGACCTGCCCCGGACCAGGGTGATCCGGCGGCGGGCCCCTCACGTAGAAGATTCCGGAAATTGACGGCGCGGCCATGGCCCGCCTGAACCGAAAGGACCAGCCCGATGAACATCCATACCCCCGAGATCGACCGGCTTCCCACGCGGGAAGAGGCAGAGGCGGCGCTGGCCGTGCTGCGGCAATGGGCGGGCAAATCCTCGGACGAGGACATCTCGCGGCTGGATTCGGCGGTGGGCTGGCTGGTGCCGGGGCAGGGCTATCCAGCGCTTTCGCGCGTCTACCCCAATACGTTCCGCGCCGATGAGGCCTATCGCGCGTCGATGCCCGACCTTCAGAACGGGCCGTCCAGCCTGATCCGGGGCGCGAAGTCGCGCATCCAGCATGTCGGGATTTCCAACTTCCGCCTGCCGATCCGCTATGCCACCCGCGAGGGTGCGGCGCTGGTCTTGGAAACCAGCGTGACCGGCACGGTCAGCCTGGAGGCCGAGAAGAAGGGCATCAACATGAGCCGCATCATGCGGTCCTTCTATGCCCATGCCGAGAAGGAATTCTCCTTCGGGGTGATCGAGGCGGCGCTGGACGATTACAAGGCCGACCTCGGTTCCTTCGACGCGCGCATCCAGATGCGGCTGTCGTTCCCGATGCAGCTTCAATCGCTGCGCTCGGGCCTGGCAGGCTGGCAGTACTACGATATCGCGCTGGAACTGGTGGAACAGGCCGGGGTCCGCACGCGGATCGTGCATCTGGATTACGTCTATTCCTCGACCTGCCCCTGCAGCCTGGAACTGTCGGAGCATGCCCGCGCCACGCGGGGGCAACTGGCGACGCCGCATTCGCAGCGCTCGGTCGCGCGGCTGTCGGTGGTGCTGGCGGGCGAGATGGCCTTCGAGGACCTGATCGAACTGGCCCGTGGCGCGGTCGTCACCGAGACGCAGGTCATGGTGAAGCGCGAGGACGAGCAGGCCTTTGCGGAACTGAACGCCGCGAACCCGATCTTCGTCGAGGATGCGGCGCGGCTCTTCTGCGAGGCTTTGCGGTCCGACGCGCGGATCGGCGATTTCCGGGTGGTCGCAAGCCATCAGGAAAGCCTGCACAGCCATGATGCGATCAGCCTTCTGACCGAGGGCGAGACCTTTGCCGGGACGAGCCTCGACCCGCATCTCTTCCAGACGCTGATCCACGGCCGGTGACGGGGCGCTGACGGCCCGGATTGACGGCGGACGCGGGGCCGCGTAGCCATGCCCGACCATGGTTGACTTCCGCCCCGTCGCCTATGTCATCGGCCGCATCCTGATCGTGCTGGCGATCCTGATGCTGGCCCCGGCCATCATCGACTGGCGCGCGGGGCTGGAGAACGGCTATGACTTTTTCGCCTCGGCGGCGCTGACCGGTGTGGTCGGCGGCGGGCTGACGCTGTCGACCGGCAATGCGCTGGGAAAGCCGCTGGATACGCGGCAGGCCTATCTGCTGACCGCGGGCATCTGGTTCCTGGTGCCCTTCTTCGCCGCCCTGCCGTTCTGGATCGGCGAGCCGGGGCTCACGCTCAACAACGCCTATTTCGAGGCGGTCTCGGGGATCACCACCACTGGCTCCACCGTCATCTACGGGCTGGACGACCTGCCTGCGGGGATGAACCTGTGGCGGGGGATGCTCAACTGGCTGGGGGGCCTTGGCATCGCCTTCATCGCGATGATCTTCCTGCCGCTGATGCGGGTGGGGGGGATGCAGTTCTTCCGCACCGAGGGTTTCGACACCTTCGGCAAGGCCCTGCCGCGCGCCGCCGATATCGCGATGCAGCTTCTCGGCGTCTATGTCGGCCTGACGGTCCTGTGCATCGCGGTCTATGCCGCCATCGGCATGGAGACGCTGGATGCGGTGGTGAACGGGTTTTCCACCATCGCCACCGGAGGGTTTTCGCCCTCGGATGACTCGTTCAACAAGTATGCGGGGTCGGGCGAGTATTTCGGCGCGCTGTTCATGATCCTGGGCAGCCTGCCCTATATCCGCTACGCGCAGATGATGAGCGGGGCGCCCCAGGCTTTGTGGCGCGACAGCCAGGCGCGCGCCTATGTCCGCTGGCTGGCCTATGCGGTCCTGTCCGTCACCGCCTGGCGGGTCTGGACCACCGGCGACCCGGTAGAGCCGGTCTTCCGCGAGGCGCTGTTCAACCTGACCTCGATCATGTCGTCGAGCGGGTTCTTTACCGGATCCTTCCCGACCTGGGGCGGCTTCATGCTGGTGGTGGCCTTCGTGATCGGGATCGTCGGCGGCTGCTCGGGGTCATCCGGGGCGGGGCTGACGGTGTTCCGGGTGCAGCTCGTGCTGGCGGTGGTGCGGCGCGAGGTGCGGCGGATCGGCAACCCGTCAAGCGTCGAACCGATCCGCTATGACGGACGGACGGTGGGCGAGGATGTGTTGAACGCGCTGATCCTCTTCGTCTCGGGCTACATCCTGATCCTGGGGGTGATGAGCGTGGCGATGACGCTTCTGGGCGTCGATTCCATGTCGGCGCTTTTCGCGGTCTGGACCGCGCTGGCCAATGTCGGCTACGGCTTCGGCCCGCTGGTCGAGCGGACCGGCACCTTCGTCGACTTCCCGCCCGGCGCCATCGCGATCATGTCGCTCTGCATGTTGCTGGGCCGCCTTGGCCTGCTCACGATCCTGGTGCTGGTGCTGCCCAGCTTCTGGCGGCGATAGGGGCTTTGGCAGGCACGGCAAGCCCAAGAATTTTCTAGAAAATTCTTGGGCTTATCCCTGATTACTCCCAGCAGGAGACCAGCGCGGTCATTCCCATCGCGGTGTCGGCCAGCGCCGCGGGCGAGAGCGCGCTGGTATTGGTCGCGGGCAACGGGGCGACGCCGGTGGGGGTGAGAAGGCGGGCGATCTCGGCCGCCGGAAGCGCGAAGACCACGCCTGCGGGCAGTTGTTTGCCACCTTCGGACGCAGCCGGCAGCAGCATCCCCAGAACCGAGCCCGACGTGTCCAGCACCGCGCCACCGGCATCGCCGGGCAGGGATTGCAGGGAAAGCCGGTTCAGCCCCGCCTCGCCGTTCAGCCCGGCAAGCTCGTCAAGCGTGCCGAAGGTCAGGGTGGGCGCGGGCAGGCGGTCTTCGTAGGAATAGCCGGGCACGGTCACTTCGCTGCCGGGCCGCGCGGGGCTGGTGGCGAAACCGGCCACGGCACGTGGGGAAAGCGGGGATTTCGGGGTAAGAAGCGCGAGGCCCGAGGCGGCGTCGGAAAGGCTGACGCTGGCATCGGTCGCGCGGTCGATGGTGATGCGGCCACAGGACGCGACCGCCTCGACCGTGGTCAGCACCGCGCCCTGGGGCGAGACGAAAAAGCCGGTGCGGCTGAACTTCGGCTTCCTGACTTCGAGGCCGGAGAGGAGCCCCGCCTTGGTGCCTGCATCCATGGCGACCATGCCGGGGTCGAGCACGCTGTCCCCGTCCGGCTTGAAGCTTTGCTCAAGCACCTGCAGGATGCGGGCGTCCCGCGCCTCGTTTCCGGGGGTGGAGATCAGCATCCAGCCCTTGATCCGGTCGCCTTTCAGCGCGGCGAAGACAGTGGTGTCGGCGGTGGCGCTGGTGCCGCGGATGCGGAAGCTGCGGTCGCCGCGGTCGCGCGCGCCTTCCAGCGGCACGGATTCCAGTGTCTGCAGCACATCGTAAAGCCCGTAAAGCGCGGCCTGGTCGCCGGGCTGCGAGATCAGCAGGATGCGGGGCGCGTCTGGCGTCTTGGCGCGGTAGTGGACGAAGGGCGGTTCGTAATGGTCGAACTCGACCAGGCCCAGCGGCAGGGTGACGCTGATGCCGGATTCGCGCTCTTCCACCTCGGAGAAGCCGAAGGCGGCGCGCTCGCCCTTCCAGGCGTCGAGCAGCGCGCGGCGCTGGCGGGTGGTCAGGATGCCGGTCGGCTCCAGCGCCTGCGCTTCCTGCCAGGCCGCCATGGAGTTGCGGGTGCCGGGGCCGAACGCGCCGTCGATGCCGCCGGTGTAGAAGCCGAACCATTGCAGCGCGGTCTGCAGGTCCTTGCGGTCCTCGGGCAGCAGGATCGCCTCGCTGTCGCGCGCCTCGGCTTTGGTCTCGTCCGGGGCTTCGGTGGGTTCGGGTTCGATGACGGGGTCCGGTTCGACGGTGGCCACGGCCTCGGGCGCCTCGGGGGCGACGGCGGCACCGCCTTCGGGCCAGAACTGGTCACCATAGTCGCGGGAATAGGCGATGAAACTGTCCGCTGGAATCTGGCCCTCACGCTTCAGGGCATTGAGGCGGACCGCCGCCTCGTCGGCGGGGTAGGGGCCGAGGGCGATGCCGAACCAGCCGGACCGCAGCCGGAACCCGGCGGTTTCGGGGAAGAGCGAGGCATAGGCCTGCGCCCTGTCCTGTGCGCTGGCGAGATCGGGAAGCGCCTCGACCTGCACCCATGCGGTGCCATCCTGGGCCGCGCCTGCCTGCGGGTTCAAAAGGAAAAGGCCGGAGAGAAGCAGGGCAAGCAGGGCAACGGGTCTGAACATGAAGAGGTCCTGAAAGGCGGAAGCGGTTCGCGCGACATTAGTCTGTGCGTGCGCGGCGGCAAGGCGAAACCGGTCACGTTTCCGCCGGTTCTTTCCGGAATTGACCCTCTGGCCCCCAGGGAATAGGGAAGGCGCGAGTTCCGCCGCCGCCAGAGGCCACCGATGTCCGACGCCAGCCCCACGCCGAAAAGCTTTCAGGAAATCATCCTGCGGCTGCAGAACTACTGGGCGGCGCAGGGCTGCGCAGTTCTGCAGCCCTATGACATGGAAGTGGGCGCGGGCACCTTCCACCCGGCCACCACGCTGCGGTCCTTGGGGTCGAAGCCTTGGGCCGCGGCCTATGTCCAGCCCTCGCGCCGCCCGACCGACGGGCGCTATGGCGAGAACCCGAACCGGCTGCAGCACTATTACCAGTACCAGGTGATCATCAAACCCTCGCCGGCGAACCTTCAGGACCTCTACCTCGGCTCGCTCGCCGCCATCGGCATCGACCTTGGCCTGCACGACATCCGCTTCGTCGAGGATGACTGGGAAAGCCCCACCCTCGGCGCCTGGGGCCTGGGGTGGGAGGTCTGGTGCGACGGGATGGAGGTCAGCCAGTTCACCTATTTCCAGCAGGTCGGCGGGCATGACTGCAAGCCGGTCTCGGGCGAGCTGACCTATGGGCTGGAACGGCTGGCGATGTATGTGATGGGTGTGGACCATGTGATGGACATGGCCTTCAACGACCCGCAGAGCCCGATCCCGCTGACCTATGGCGACATCTTCCGCCAGACGGAAGAGGAATACTCCCGCCACAACTTCGACGGGGCGACCACGGAAATGCTGTTCCGACATTTCCAGGACGCCGAGGCCGAATGCGAGCGTCTCCTCGCCTTCGAGCCGCAGGACCCGAAGTCCGGCAAGCGGATCATCATGGCGCATCCGGCCTATGACCAGACGATCAAGGCCAGCCATCTCTTCAACCTCCTCGACGCGCGGGGGGTGATTTCCGTCACCGAACGCCAGGCCTATATCGGCCGCGTCCGGGCCTTGGCGAAGAAATGCGCCGATGCCTTCCGGCTGACCGAGGCGGGGATGGACGCGTGAATGCGGGCCCGATCAACGCAGGGAAAGCCATCGTGGGGGCCATCGTGATCGTTGCGGCCATCGCCGGCGGCTTCCTGTGGTATACCGCCGAGCGCGCCTATTACACGCCGGTCGCCTTCCGGCCCGGCGCGGAAATCCGGCTGGTGCCGCTGGTGGGCGGCCAGCCCGAGGCGATCATCGCCGAGGGGATTCAGGGCATTGATGCCGACAGCTCGCCCATCAAGTTCCGCGCCTGTTTCACCACGCCGCTGACGCTGGCAACGCTGACCGAGACCTACAAGGACTACCCCGGCGCCGAGCCGCTGGTCGCGCCCTCGGGCTTCGACTGTTTCGACGCCGCCGCTATCGGCAAGGCGCTGGAGACCGGCGAGGCGCTGGCTTTCCTCTCCGAGCCCGACATCCATCCGGGCGTCGACCGGGTAGTCGCGGTCTTTGCCGATGGCCGCGCCTATGCCTGGCAGCAGCTGAACGCCGAATTCAAGGACTGACCCCGTGGCCGAGGCCGAGGATCCCCTCAAGAAGCTCAAGCGCCGCCACCAGCGCGACCTGCGCCATGCGCGGGCCGAGGGGCTTTTGCAGGGCGTCGCCTCGATGCTGCAGCCGGGCGATGTGGCGGTGGATTGCGGGGCGAACCGAGGCGATGTGACGGCGCTGCTGGCGGCAAGCGGTGCCACAGTCCATGCCTTCGAGCCGGATCCCTACAACGTGGCCAAGCTGACCGAACGCTTCGCCGAGGCGCCCAACGTGCAGGTCCATGCCGCTGCGGTCGGCCCGGTCGCGGGCAGCATCCGCCTGATGCGTGCGGCGAACTGGGAGGCGAACCCCGACCTCGCCTCGGTGAAGAGCACGGTCGTCACAGGCGGCCACAACATCGCCGAAGGCGCCGGGATCGACGTCGCGCTGGTCGACTTCCCCGCCTTTCTGCGCGGCCTTGTCGCCGATCACGGGCGCGTGGCCTTCGTCAAGATGGACATCGAGGGCGCCGAGCTGGACCTTCTGACGGCCCTGCTGGACCAGCGGCTTTTCGACCATGTCCAGCTGACCGTCGCCGAGACGCATGAGCGCAAGTTCAAGGACCTGCGCCCCCGCTTTGCCGCGCTGCGATCTGCCATTGCCGAAGCCTACCCGCCGACCCGCGTCAACCTCGACTGGATCTGACTTCAGGAAGCCCACGATGCCCGACCTTCTGATCGAACTCTTCTCCGAGGAAATCCCGGCCCGGATGCAGGCCCGCGCGCGCGAGGACCTGCGGAAGCTGGTGACGGACGGGCTGGTCGAGGCCGGGCTGACCTATGCCTCTGCCGGGGCGTTTTCCACCCCACGGCGGCTGGTGCTGTCGGTGGAGGGGCTGACCAGCGAGAGCCGCGCGGTGCGCGAGGAACGCAAGGGGCCGTCGACCAGCGCCCCCGCGCAGGCGGTGGAGGGGTTCCTGCGGTCTACCGGCCTGACGCTGGACCAGCTGGAGCGGCGGGCGGAGAAGAAGGGCGAGACCTTCTATGCGGTGATCGAAAAGCCCGGCCGTGCGGCGGCTGAGATCGTGGCCGAGGTGCTAGAAGCCACGATCCGCGCCTTCCCCTGGCCGAAGTCGATGCGCTGGGGGTCGGGCAGCTTGCGCTGGGTGCGGCCCTTGCAGTCGATCCTTTGCCTGTTGTCGGATGAGGGCGGCGCGCATGTGGTGCCGCTTTCGGTGGACGGGATCGTCGCGGGCAACGTGACCGAGGGGCATCGGTTCATGGGCAACGGGCGCTTCACCGTCACCGGCTTCGACGATTATGCGGTGAAGCTGAAGCGGGCCAAGGTGATGCTGGACACCGCCGAACGCGAGGCGGCGATCTGGCAGGGGGCGCAGAACCTGGCCTTCGCGGCGGGGATGGAGGTGGTTCCCGACGCAGGTCTCCTCACCGAGGTCGCGGGGCTGGTGGAATGGCCGGTGCCGCTGATGGGCCGGATCGCGGAGCAGTTCCTCGGCCTGCCGCCGGAGGTGCTGCAGACCTCGATGAAGGAGCATCAGAAGTTCTTCTCAGTGCAGAACCCAAAGAGCGGGCGGATCGAGGGCTTCGTGACGGTCGCCAACATCGAGGCGGCGGATGGTGGCGAGGTGATCCTGAAGGGCAACCAGAAGGTGCTCGCGGCGCGGCTGTCGGACGCGAAGTTCTTCTGGGAGAACGACCTGCGGGTGGCAAAGGCGGGCATGGACGACTGGGCCGAGGGGCTGAAATCCGTGACCTTCCACAACAAGCTCGGGAGCCAGGCGGAGCGGATCGACCGGATCGCGGCGCTGGCCCGCGAGATCGCGCCCCTGGTCGGGGCCGATGCCGAGGACGCCGAACGCGCCGCGCGGCTGGCGAAGCTGGACCTGCGGTCGGCGATGGTCGGCGAGTTCCCCGAATTGCAGGGCGTGATGGGCCGGTATTACGCGATGGAGGCGGGGGAAAAACCGGCGGTGGCGGATGCGGCGCGGGACCACTGGCGGCCGAAGGGCGAGAGCGACGGGGTGCCGACCGAGCCGGTCTCGGTCGCCGTGGCGCTCGCCGACAAGATTGACACGCTGACCGGGTTCTGGGCGAGTGATGAGAAGCCGACGGGGTCGAAGGACCCGTTTGCCTTGCGGCGGGCGGCGCTGGGGGTGATCCGGCTGGTGCTGGGGAATGGGAGCGGCTTTTCTCTTTGGAAACTGCTGCTCGTTGGCATGTCTCGTCACTTGAGAATCCAAGACTTAGACCCGGCTAAGCCTGCTATCGAGAACTTCCGTTCCGCTATGGCGGCAAAGATGAGTGCAGAAATGCCTAGGGATGACTCGACTCCAAGTAGCGAGCTTCTGGTCATGCTCAATGCTCCCGCCGACCTCCTCTCCTTCTTCCACGACCGCCTCAAGGTCTACCTCAAGGACCAGGGCATCCGGCACGACATCATCGACGCCTGTCTCGCCATGCCGGGCAACGACGACCTCACGCTGCTGGTCAAGCGCGCCGAGGCGCTGGCGGGGGTGATGAAGACCGAGGACGGGGCGAACCTGATCCAGGGCTACAAGCGGGCCGCCAATATCCTGGCGCAGGCCGAGGCGAAGGATGGCGTCGAATATTCCTTCGGCGCCGACCCGAAGTTCGCCGAGACCGACGAGGAACGCGCCCTTTTCGCGGCGCTCGACACCGCCGAGGCCGAGATCGGGCCGGCGATGGCGGCGGAGGATTTCCCCCGCGCCATGGCCGCGATGGCCGCGCTCCGCGCGCCGATCGACGCCTTCTTTACCGCCGTGCAGGTGAACTCCGACAACCAGATCGTGCGGCGGAACCGGCTGAACCTTCTGCACCGCATCCGCAGCATCTGTTCCGGCGTTGCCGATCTGACCCGCATCGAGGGCTGATAGCGCCCAAAGATTCATCACCGACGCCCAATGTCGCGCTTGCGCGACGGGTCTTTCGGCGTATTCTGCAGCGGAACATCAGGTGCTGCAGTGCAGAAACACGACCCCATCGCGGAATTCGTCCAGATCACGCCTTCGGCGCAGATCGCGACGGCAAGCCATGGCTGGCGGGCGAAATGCCTGCAGCGGCTGGTGCGGCTTGACCTGCCGGTGCCGAAATCCGTGGCTCTTTCCGCCACCACGGTCCGCGCCATCGCGGCGGGGCATGGGGTGGACGCGGCGGGCATCCTTGACCATTTCGGCGACGGGCCGCTGATTTCCGTCCGCCCCTCGCCGGAAAACCCCGATTGGGGCGGCCCGGCGACGATCCTGAACATCGGGCTCAACGCCAAGCGCCATGCAAGGCTGGCCGAGACGCATGGCGAGGCGGCGGCGGATGCGCTCTACCTCCGCTTCGTTCAGGCCTATGCGATCCATGTCGCGCGGCTGGACCCCGACGTGTTCGACGGGCTGAAGCCGGGGCCGGGCGCGCTGCGCGAGGCCTTGCGCGAATACGAGGTCGAGACCGACGAACCCTTCCCGCAGGACCCCGCGCGGCAGTTGTCGGAAGTGCTCCGGTCCATGGCGCGCGCCTGGGAAGGAACCTCGGCCCGGCTCCTCCGCCAGGCCAAGGGTGCCCCGGAAGAGGCGGCGCTGGGGCTTGTCGTGCAGGAGATGGCGCAGGGGATCGGGCAGGGGATCAGCGGGTCCGGCGTGATCCAGTTCGTCGATCCGGTCACGGGCCAGCCGCAGATCACCGGGCGCTATCTGGGTCAGTCCCAGGGCCGCGATGCGCTGAAGACGACCGAGGCCTTGTATCTGACCCGCGACCCGCGAGGCCCGTCGCTGGAGGATGCGGCGCCCGAGATATTCGAGAAACTGGTGGAGTTCGGCGCCACCTGCCGCAGCCGCCTGCGCGAGGAGATGCAGGTCGAGTTCACCATCGAGGATGGCCGGCTGGCGGTGCTGGACGCGGTGAAGGTGCAACGCTCGGCCCGTGCGGGCTTGCGGATCGCAGTCGCGCTGGCCGAGGACGGCGTCATCCCGCGCGACGAGGCGGTGCTGCGCGTGGAACCGCGCGCGCTGTCCGAGCTTCTGCACCACCAGGTCGACCCGCGCGGGCCGCGCGACGTGATCGCCCGGGGGATCGCCGCCTCACCCGGCGCGGCGACGGGAATCCTGGTCTTCTCCTCCACCGCGGCACAGGCGGCGGCGGCGCGGGGCGAGGCCTGCATCCTTGTCCGCCGGGAAACCGCGCCCGAAGACATCCGGGGAATGCATTCGGCGGCGGCGGTGCTGACCGAGCGCGGCGGCGTGACCTCCCATGCGGCGGTGATCGCGCGCGGGCTGGGGCTGCCTTGCGTCGTGGGCGCGTCCGAGCTGCGGCTCGATGCGCGGGACGGCAAGCTGACCACCGCGGATGGCCGCGTCTTCCGCGAGGGCGACATGGTGACACTGGACGGCTCCAAGGGCGAGGCGCTGGCTGGCGCGGCCGAGATGCTGCCGCCCGCGCTGGACGACAGCTTCCGCCGTCTCCTGGCCTGGGCCGACGAGGTGCGCGACATCGGCATCCGGGCCAATGCCGACACCCCTGCCGATGCCGAAACCGCGCGGAAGTTCGAGGCGCAGGGCATCGGCCTCTGCCGCACCGAGCACATGTTCTTCGACGAGGACCGTCTGGTCGTCATGCGCGAGATGATCTTCGCCGACAGCCCCGGCGACCGCGCGGCGGCGCTGGCCCGCCTTCTGCCGATGCAGCGGGCGGATTTCGTGCAGCTTTTCGAGATCATGCAGGGCCTGCCGGTCTGCATCCGCCTGTTCGATCCGCCCCTGCACGAATTCCTGCCGCAGGACCGCGAGGGGCTGCGGGGTCTGGCCGAGGCTTTGGACCGGCCGCTGTCCGAAGTCACCCGCCGCGCCGAGGCCCTGACCGAGGTCAACCCGATGCTGGGCATGCGCGGGGTGCGTCTGGGGGTGGTCCTTCCGGAAATCTACGACATGCAGGCCCAGGCGATCTTCGAGGCGACGCTGGAATCCGCCCGCCGTGGCGCCCCCGTGGTGCCGGAGATCATGATCCCGCTCGTCTCCGCCCGCCGCGAGGTCGAACTGGTCAAGACCCGGATCGACGCGGTGGCCGCCATGGTCCGCACCAAGGCGGGGGCGGGCTTCGACTACAAGCTGGGCGTCATGGTGGAAACCCCCCGCGCCGCGCTCCGGGCCGGAGAGATCGCCCAGCATGCGGCCTTCCTGTCTTTTGGCACCAACGACCTGACGCAGATGACCTATGGCCTGTCACGCGACGATGCCGGGCGCTTCATGAACACCTATGTCCGGCAGGGCGTCTTCCCCGAGGATCCGTTCCATATCCTCGACGTCGACGGGGTGGGCGAGCTTCTGCACATCGGCGCCGACCGGGGCCGCAAGACAAGGGCTGACCTGACCCTGTCGATCTGCGGCGAGCATGGCGGCAACCCGGAATCCATCGACTTCTGCCGCCGCGCTGGGTTCGACTATGTCTCCTGCTCGCCCTACCGGGTGCCGATGGCGCGGCTGGCGGCTGCGCACCTCGCGCTCAACGACAGGAAGAAAGATATTTAGAAACAGTTAGTTGCAACAAAATCTTAAGAGATTTTCCCGATTTTTCGGCGAGATTTCGCCGAAACCCACCTCATTTTCGTGACAATTCTGCAACAGCGGTAGACCCCTGCCGCCGGTTCCCCTACCTCGCCGCTGCTTGCCAAGGCGGGGAGACTTCCGCCGGGAAACCAAAGACGGAAGAGCAGAATGAAACGCGACCTTGCGACCCTCGCGCTGGCGATGGCGCTGGCAGCCACTACCGCTGCGGCAGATACCAGCTGGGCGAACGGCATGTTCGGCCTGACTCCGACCCCCGCCAGCTATGCGCCCGAGTTGAAGCGCCTGCCCGTGCCCGATCTGAACGGCCCCTTGCCCGCCATCGCCCTGACCGACGGCATCACCGAGGACTGGCTGATGTCGCGCCCGGAGCCTACGGGCGACGCGCAGTGGGAATGCCTGACCGAAGCGTTGTATTTCGAGGCGCGCGGCGAAAGCCTGGAGGGCCAGGTCGCGGTGGCGGAGGTGATCCTGAACCGCGTCGACAGCCCGCTTTACCCCCGCACGGTCTGCGGCGTGGTCAAGCAGCGCGGCGGCGGCGGATGCCAGTTTTCCTACGTCTGCCGGGGCACCACCAAGATGCGCGAGAAGGACGCCGCCGATCTTGCCGGTCGCATCGCACGGGCCATGCTGGACGGCGCGCCGCGCCTGCTGACCGACGGGGCGACGCATTTCCACACAAGGGGCGTCCGGCCCAGCTGGTCGAAGCGTTTCGCCCGGACCGCCTCGATCGGCTCGCATCTCTTCTACCGCCAGCCCAAGGGTTGATGTCGCCTATCAGCATTTCCCTGGCGCCTTCTCTCTTGGCCCGCCTGTCCCGCATGCTATGAGGGGCGAAGCCGTCAGGGAGGCCATCATGTCCGATATCGAATTGGCCTTCGCCCATCCCGAAGACCGGGCAGAGGCTTCCGCTGGGGCGGCGCCGCGCGACCGGATCAGCCTGCGCGACCATGTGGTCGAGGCCGATATCGGCGCTTTCCAGAAGGAACGCGGCCACAAGCAGCGCCTGCGCTTCAACGTCGTGGTCGAGGTCCGCCCCGTGACCGAGCCGCTGGAGGATGACGTCGACCGCATCCTCAGCTACGACCGGATCACCGAATCCATCGCGGCCGAACTGGCGGCGGAACGGCTGAACCTGCTGGAGACGCTGGCCGAACGGGTGGCCGAGCGCATCCTGGCCGAACCCGCCGCCATGCGCATCTTCATCCGGATCGAGAAGCTGGATGTCGGCCCCTATTCCTTGGGGGTGGAGATCGTCCGTTCGCGCGCCGAACATCCGGTGCAGAAGGCAGGCGACGAGGGGATGGAATCGGTTCATCCGCTGGTCGTCTACCTGGACAACGCGACGATCCATGCCGCCGATCTCTCCACCCGGCTCGACGCGCTTCTGGCCGAAGGGCTGCCGCTGATCCTGACCGTGGGCCTGCCCGACCTGCCGCGTCCGGTGACGGGGCACAAGCCGACCCAACGCCGGGTCGATCTTCTCGCGATGGAGCAGAACGCCTGGACCCTTGCCGCCCGCGACCCGCGCTGCGTGGTGGTGGCGACGCGGACCGAGATCGACTGGGCGATCAAGCGCGGGCAATCGGTGGTCTGGGCACCCTCGAAACTGGTGCTGGATGCAGTGGACGGGCCGAAGGGCAGCGATCCGGTGGGCCTCGCTCTGTGGCTCGCGGAAACAATGTCGGCCACGGCGCTGGTTGTTCACGGCGAGGTTGCAGTCCCGGCGGGAAGCCGCGTCCCGGTGCGGCGGGCGTGAGGCTTCCCCCTTGCCAAGCGGTTTGGCATCGGCCACTCCCAAGGCCATGGAGTATTTCCGCCCGATCGCGATGACCGATCCCGCCCGGCCCCCGGGTGCGCTGACGCTGGCCGGAGGCTGGTGCTGGTTCGACCGGGTCGAGGTCCTGTCCCGCGCCGCTGCGGGCCGGATCATCGCCGCCTCCGAGCTTCCCGCGCCGGTGTTGCATCGGCTGACCGCCCCCCGTGCCGCCTTCGCCGGGCTGGCGCTGGACCGGCCCAGGCTGATGGGCATCCTGAACGTGACGCCCGATAGTTTCTCGGACGGCGGCCATTTCTTCGCGGCCGAGGCCGCAGTCGCGCAGGCCCGTGCGATGGCGCTCGGGGCCGAGGTCATCGACATCGGCGGCGAAAGCACCCGCCCCGGCGCGGCAGAGGTCCCGGTCGAGGAAGAGATCGCCCGCACCGCCCCGGTCATCCGCGCCCTGCGCGAGGGCGGCCAGACCGCTCCCATTTCCATCGACACGCGCAAGGCCCCGGTCGCGGAAGCGGCTTTGGAGGCAGGGGCCACCCTCGTCAACGACGTTTCCGCCTTCGACTTCGACCCAACGCTTGGCCCCCTGGTGGCGCAGGCGAACGTGCCGGTGATCCTGATGCATGCGCAGGGCGTCCCTGCGACGATGCAGGACGACCCGCGCTATGCCGACGTGCTGCTGGATGTCTACGACGCGCTCGCTGCCCGGCTGGCGCGGGCCGAGGCTTTGGGGATCGGCCGCGCCCACATCATGCTCGACCCAGGCATCGGCTTCGGGAAGACGCAGGCGCATAACCTGACGCTCCTGCGGGGCCTGTCGCTTTTCCACGGGCTCGGCTGCCCGATCCTGCTCGGCACCTCGCGCAAGCGCTTCATCGGGTCCATCGGTGGGGCAGACCGGCCCGAGGACCGTGCGCCGGGCTCCATCGCCACGGCGTTGCAAGGGGTGGCGCAGGGGGTGCAGGTCATCCGCGTTCATGACGTGGCCGAAACCCGCCAGGCGCTGCGCCTGTGGCAGGCGCTGAACACCGATCATCTGGAGGACAGGGCATGACCCGCAAGCTTTTCGGCACCGATGGCGTGCGCGGCCGGGCGAACAGCTGGCCGATGACGGCGGAGCTGGCCCTGAAGCTGGGCGCGGCGGCGGGGCGCTATTTCCGCCGGGACGGTTCAGCCGCGCACCGGGTGGTGATCGGCAAGGACACGCGGCTGTCCGGCTACATGCTGGAAAACGCGCTGACCGCAGGCTTCACCTCGACCGGGATGAACGTGCTCCTGCTCGGCCCGGTGCCGACCCCGGCGGTGGGCTATCTGACCCGCTCGATGCGGGCGGATGTGGGGGTGATGATCTCGGCCAGCCACAACCCGCACCAGGACAACGGGATCAAGTTCTTCGGCCCGGACGGGTTCAAGCTGTCCGACGCCGCCGAGGCCGAGATCGAGGCGATGGTGGAGGGCGAGATCACGCCCGCGAAGCCGGAAAACATCGGCCGGGCCAAACGGATCGAGGACGGGCGGGGGCGGTATCAGGAATTCGTCAAGACCAGCTTCCCCAATGGCTTGCGGCTGGACGGGCTGAAGGTGGTGATCGACTGCGCCAACGGGGCCGCCTACAGGTGCGCGCCCGAGGTGCTGTGGGAACTCGGGGCAGAGGTGATCCCGGTCGGCGTCGCGCCGAACGGCACCAACATCAACGACCGCTGCGGATCGACCCATACCGAGACCGCCGCCGAGGCGGTGGTGGCCCATGGCGCGCATGTAGGGATCAGCCTGGATGGCGATGCCGACCGGATCATGATCCTGGACGAGGCGGGCCGGGTGGCCGATGGCGACCAGATCATGGCGCTCCTCGCGGCGCGGTGGGCCGAGGAGGGGCGGCTGTCCGGCGGCGCGCTGGTGGCGACGGTGATGTCGAACCTGGGGCTGGAGCGGTTCCTGCAAGGCCGGGGCCTGCGGCTGGAGCGGACGGCGGTCGGCGACCGCTATGTGGTGGAGCGGATGCGCGAGGGCGGGTTCAACCTTGGCGGCGAACAGTCGGGGCATATCGTGATGACCGACTATGCCACGACCGGCGACGGGCTGGTCGCGGGGCTGCAGTTCCTAGCCGAACTGGTGCGGACGGGCAGACCGGCGTCGGAGCTGACCCGGTCCTTCGAGACGGTCCCGCAGCTTCTGAAGAACGTCCGTTTCTCGGCCGGGGCGCGGCCTCTGGAGGTCGAGGCGGTGCAGGAGGTGATCCGGGCCAGCGAGCAGCGGATCGAGGGACAGGGGCGCATTCTGATCCGGAAATCGGGAACCGAGCCGCTGATCCGGGTCATGGCGGAATGCGAGGACGAGGCCTTGCTGGCCGCGGTGGTGGATGAGATCGTGGGGGCGGTGGAGGCGGCGGTCTGACAGGGCTGCCCACGCGCGGGCAGATATGCAAGATCAATGTTTCCAAAGGGTTGCCTGGCCGCATTAATGCGGAGTTAACCAGTGCCGGGGCCGAGGGGTCAGGCTTTCCGCTCTGGCGCAGGGTCGTGCGACGGGGGCATTCTGCGCCCCGGACAGGACAGGAAGCGAGGTGTGCGATGCGGAATCTGGCGGGTGTGGCGGGCGTTCTGGTCGCCCTCTGGGGCACGACGGCGCTGGCGCAGGACCTGACGGTCGCGGGACATCAGGTTGTTGTCAAGGACGACGGCATGGGCAGCGCGGGTCTGGTGGTCGATGGCGAAGTCCTGCACGAGAACGGGGTGATCTACCTTGACGAGGCGGTGCAGACCCTGGGCGGGGTCGCGGTCGTGACCGGCGTCGCCGGGTCGGGCGGCAATGCCTGCGGCGCGGCGCCTTTCGTTCTGGCGCTGCCCGAAGGCGCGGCCGCGGCGCTTTACGGCCCGGTCGACAGCTGCCGCGAATTCACGCTTGAGGTGCAACCCGAGGCGCTGGTGTTCTCGACCGAACCCCTGCCGTCCGAGCCGGGCGAGGTCTGGGTCTGGACCCCGGCAGGCGGTCTGGCACAGGGCACGCCGAAAGCCTTCGGTGCCGATGCCGCGGAGGGCTGGGAGGCGGTTCCGCGTCTGGCGCAGGCGCATCCGGTCGAGGCGATGAAGCTCGCCCCGGTGTTGCAGGCGCTGCAGGCGGGCCTTGGGGCGGACTACGCGGGCTTTGCCGAACGGATTTCCGACCTGGGCTCGGGCGGGCTGACCGCCGAGGGCTATCTGGGGCAGGCCTGCCTGAAATACAGCTGCGAGACGGACTGGGCGCTCCTCTACCTGCACCCGGCGACCCAAGGGGTCTTTGCTGCCTGGCATGTCGAGGGCGAGGCCGAGCCGCATGTCTGGCCGGCCGACACCAGCCGCTGGCCCGGCGAGGCGCTGGGGGCGCTGCGGGTGGCGGTCGGGGGGTAAGGGCGGGGCCGGCGTCTGCCCTCGTCGTGCGACTTCGTCTTCTCCTCGGCGCCCGACGGCCCCCGGCTGCAAGGAGCAACGAAGTCTGCGACGCGCCTTTGCTATCCGCGCGGCTTCGGGGCCAGCGCGAAGTCGCCCGGATAGGCGAGGTCGCCGTGGTGGGTGATCCTTGCCGTCTCATGACACCAGATCTCGCCGCCGCAGCCCTCGATCCAGCGGCGGCAGAAGCTGGTGTCCTCGCCATGCAGGACCGCGCCACCGCGGCCGCGCAGATGGCTGAAGAAATCGTGGAAATCCGCGCCGGGGTAGCCGGGGCCGTTGAAATCCGGGACGGGTTTCGCGACGCCGCTCTCGACCATGCGCTCGGGGACGGCGCGGCGGATCAGCATGAAGCCGGTGCCCGCGCCGGGGACCTTGCGGAAGCCGTCCCGCATCTCATGGGGCCAGGGTTGGCCGGGCTCGAAGACCTGGGGGATGTTGTAGCGCAAAGATTCGGCGAGGAGCCGGTCGGTCGGGGCGCGATCCTCCGGCGGTTTTGCAGCCTCGCGTTCGATGAGGGCGCGGAAGGCGGACCAGCGCATCCGGCGCTGCGGATAGGGGGCGCAGGTGAAATCGGCGTCGAAGGCGAGGAGGTCGAAGAAGATCTGCGGCTGATAGCTCATGTCACTGTCGAGGAGGAGCGCATGGGTGAATCTCTTGTCCGCCAGGAAGCAGGACATGAGGTAATTGCGCGAGATGACGAGGTCGGACCATTCATAGGTCTTGAGCGCGAAGGGGATGCCGCGGCGCGGCAGGGCCTGGGTGAGGCCCAAGAGGCTGTGGACCGCGGGGGTGTCGATCTGCCCGCCGGTGGGCATCAGTATCAGAAGCGTGGTCATGGGCCCTTCCTTCTTGCCCGTCAGGGGTGGCGCGGCGGAGGGCGCGTTGTCAAGCGGCAGGGCTGCCCCCTCAGGCGGGGCCCACCCTGCTACCATCAGCGGTGCGCGGATCGGCGCAAGACAAGATGCCTCCGGCGGGGATATTTGGGCAAATGTGAAAGGCTGGACGGGGAAGGGCCGGGAGGTGTCTCCCGGCCCTTTTCATCTAGGTAGGGTGCGTGGTTTCACGCACCGTTCCGGTCAGTTCCGCGACTTGTCGACCATCTTGCCCTTGGAAATCCAGGGCATCATGGCGCGCAGCTTCTCGCCGACCTTTTCGATCTGGTGCTCGTCGTTGATCCGGCGGGTCGCCTTGAAGAAGGGCTGGCCGACGGCGTTCTCCTGCATGAAATCACGCACGAACTTGCCGGTCTGGATGTCGCGCAGCACGGCTTTCATCCGGGCCTTGGTCTCGTCATAGGGCAGGATGCGCGGGCCGGAGACGTATTCGCCGTATTCCGCGGTGTTCGAGATCGAGTAGTTCATGTTGGCGATGCCGCCTTCGTAGATCAGGTCCACGATCAGCTTCACCTCGTGCAGGCATTCGAAATAGGCCATTTCCGGCTCGTAGCCGGCTTCGACCAGGGTTTCGAAGCCCATGCGGATCAGTTCGACCAGACCGCCGCAGAGCACGGCCTGTTCGCCGAAGAGGTCGGTTTCGCATTCCTGGCGGAAGTTGGTCTCGATGATGCCCGAGCGGCCGCCGCCGATGGCCGAGCAATAGGAGAGGCCGATTTCCATCGCCTTGCCGGTCGCATCCTGATGCACGGCCACGAGGCAGGGCACGCCGCCGCCCTTGGTGTATTCGCCGCGCACGGTATGGCCGGGGCCTTTCGGCGCCATCATGATCACATCGACGCCGGGTTTCGGCTCGATCAGGCCGAAGTGCACGTTCAGGCCGTGGGCGAAGGCGATCGCCGCGCCTTCGCGCAGGTTGTCGTGGACATATTGCTTGTAGGTCGCGGCCTGCAGCTCGTCGGGCATGGTGAACATGATCAGGTCGGCCCATTTGGCGGCCTCGGCGATGCCCATCACCTTCAGGCCCTCGGCCTCGGCCTTCTTGGCGGAAGGCGAGCCTTCGCGCAGCGCCACGACCAGGTTCTTCGCCCCCGAATCGCGCAGGTTCAGCGCATGGGCATGGCCCTGGCTGCCATAGCCGAGGATGGCGACCTTCTTGTCCTTGATCAGGTTCACATCGCAGTCGCGGTCGTAGTAAACGCGCATTTGGCGTCTCCTTGCTGTTGATGACGGCACGATAGGGATTTGTGGCGCAAGGACCGTGCAATCTTTGACGATATTGACGCGTTGTGCGAAGGATCATTCTTATAGACGGCTATTCGTGAGATTTTCATGCAGATCGACGATACCGACCGCCGCATCCTGCGGCACTGGCTGGCCGAGCCAGGGCTGGAGCGTGCGGTTTTGGCCGAGCGGGCGGGGGTGACGGGGGCCACGCTCTGGCGGCGGCTGGACCGGCTGCGCGAAGGGGGGGTGATCCGGGCGGAAGGGGCGGTGATCGACTGGCGGGCCCTGGGCTACGCGGTGGAGGTCAGCCTGCGCTTCACGCTGGACAAGACCGAGCCGCGCGCCTTCGACGAATTCATCCAGGCCGCGCGCGAGGTGCCGGAGGTGATCGGGATCGAGACCTTCCTCGGCCGGGTCGACGTGCGGCTGAACGTCATCGCGCGCGACATGGGCCATTGGACCGGCATCTACCGCGACCGGATCCTGACCCTGCCGCATATCGCCGAGGTCGAGGCGCTGATGCTGGTCGCTACCATCAAGGAGACGGGGGGGCTACCGCTGTGATCGACCTCGATGACCTGGACCGGGCGATCCTGCGGGCGCTGTCGGCGGAGGGGACGCTTTCGGCAGGGGAACTGGGGCGGCGGCTGGGCCTGTCGCAGCCGGCGGCCTGGCGGCGGGTCCGGCGGCTGACCGAGGCGGGGGTGCTGAAGGGGCTTGCCGTCGAGGTGGACCGCGAGAAGCTGGGCTTCGGGGTGACGGTCTTCCTGGGGGTGAAGCTGGCAACCAAGGGGCGGGTCAGCCTGGAGGATTTCGAGCGGGCGGTGCAGGCGATCCCGGAAGTGCAGGTGGTGCAGCACGTGCTGGGGCTTTTCGACTATCGCCTGCGGGTGGTGGCCCGCGACATCGCCGATTTCGAGCGGGTCTTGCGCCGCAGGATCATGACGCTTCCGGGGGTGGGCAACGTCGAGGCGAACGTGCTCCTGACCGAGGAGCGGCGACCGGGGCCGCTGGGGTAACCCGGACGTGCTTGGGCAGGATTGCTCCCCCTCCGCGCTGCGGCTAGGCTTGCGGGAAAAGGGAGGCCCAGATGACTTTGCCGCACGCGCATATCGACCCCGAGGGGTTGCAGGAATTCTCGGTGGTGTTCACCGACCGCTCGCTGAACCACATGTCGGCGCGGTTCCAGGGGGTGATGCGCGATGTCTCGGGCCTGCTGAAGGAAGTCTACGGGGGCAGCGCGGTGGCGCTGGTGCCGGGGGGCGGGACCTATGCGATGGAGGCGGTGGCGCGGCAGTTCGGGACCGGCCGGGCGCTGATCGTGCGGAACGGCTGGTTCAGCTATCGCTGGACGCAGATCTTCGAGGCGGGCGGGTTCGCGGCGGAGACGACCGTGATCATGGCCCGACAGGCGGGGAACGATGCCCGCGCGCCTTACGCGCCGCCGCCCATCGAAGACGTGGTGGCGAAGATTCGCGAGGTGAAGCCGGATGCCGTCTTCGCGCCGCATGTCGAGACTTCGTCTGGGATCATCCTGCCGGATGACTACATCACCCAGATGGCGGCGGCGGCGCATGAGGTCGGCGCGCTGATGGTGCTGGACTGCATCGCTAGTGGCTGCGTCTGGGTCGATATGGGCGCCACCGGCGTGGATGTGCTGATCTCGGCGCCGCAGAAGGGCTGGTCCGCCTCTCCCGCTGCTGGGGTGGTGGTACTGTCCCCGGCCGCCGAGGCGCGGCTGGCGGAGACGAGCTCGAACAGTTTCGCGCTGGACCTGAAGAAATGGCGCGCGATCATGGAGGCCTATGAGAAGGGCGGCCATGCCTATCACGCGACGATGCCGACCGATGCGATCCTGGGCTTCCGCGACGCGATGGTCGAGACCAGGGACATGGGCTTTGCCGAGGCCAAGGCCGCGCAATGGGCGCTTGGTCGGGCGGTCCGGGCGCTGCTGGCGGCGAAGGGCGTTCCGTCGGTCGCTGCCGAGGGCTTCCAGGCGCCGGGGGTGGTGGTGAGCTACACCACCGACCCCGAGGTGCAGAACGGGGCGAAGTTCCGCGCCGAGGGATTGCAGATTGCGGCGGGCGTGCCGTTGCAGGTGGGCGAGGGGCCGGAGTTCCGCACCTTCCGGCTGGGGCTCTTCGGGCTGGACAAGCTGAAGGATGTGGAGGGGACCGTCGCGCGGCTTAAGCGCGCGGTAGATGCGGTGTTGTGAAGGCGGAATGACGGTTCCTGGAAACGGGGTACTCCGTGGCAGCCCAAGAATTTTCCAGAAAATTCTTGGGCTTATGCTGTCGGATCGGGAGGTCCCGGGTCAGGCCCGGGACGGAGGCGATGTGTCGTTGCGCCCGACCCCAAGCCCCGCCCGCATCAGCATCTGCCGCACCGCGCGCGTCGAATAGAGCGCCTCCAGCCCGCGTGCCCTGAGATCGCGCAGCATCGGCGTCTCGGCCATCGACGCACGATTCAGGATGTCGATCCCGGTCACGCGGGCCTGCACGTCCAGGTGGCGGCTGCAGTGGAAGGTCTCGGTCACGGAGCGGGCGCCGGGATCCTGACGGTGCCGTTCGGTCAGGTCGAGAAGCGCGGCAAGGTCGGCCAGCGACATGTTCAGCCCCTGCGCGCCGATGGGCGGAACGACATGCGCGGCCTCGGCCATCAGCACGGTTCGGGGCCCGGACATCCGGTCGGCGATCTGGCTGATGATCGGCCAGACCGAACGGCGGGTCAGCAGCGTCAGCGGGCCGAGGATACCGGAGGAGCGGGCGGTCATCTCGGCCTCGAACTCCGGCACGGGCAGGGCGGCGAGGCGGGCGATTTCCGGGCCGGTCTCCATCCAGACCACGGCGGAGGCAGGCCTGCTATCGCGGTCGGGCAGCGGCACCAGCGTGAAGGGGCCGCCCTTGCGGTGCACCTCGGTCGAGACATTGCCGTGCGGGATATCATGCGTCACGGCGAAGGCCAGAGCCTTCTGGCCGTAGCGGATGGTTTTCGCTGCGATGCCAAGGGCTTCGCGCACCGGTGAGGCGCGGCCATCGGCGCCGATCACCAGTTTAGCCGCGATCTGGCTGCCGTCGGTAAGGGTGACGAGCGCTTCCGTCTCGCGCGCCAGCATCCGGGCGAAACCTGTGCCGGGGCGGAAGTCGACGTTGGGCAGTTCGGCGATGCGGGCCACCATCTCGCGGCGAAGAAGCCAGTTGGGCAGGTTCCAGCCGAAGGGCGCCTCGGAAATATCGGCGGCGTCGAAATCCCTGGTGAGGCGCGCGACGGGATCCGGGCCGCCCGCGTCGATGATCCGCATGATTTGCAAGGCGGCGGCATGGGGTTCAAGGCGCGACCAGAGGCCGGCGGCTTCAAGGACAGGGATCGACGGCTGCAGGAAGGCGGTGGTGCGCAGGTCGGCGCCCTCGGCCTCGCCCTCCGTCACGGGGGGCGCGGGGTCGACGCAGATCACCCGGAACCCGGCCGAGCCGAGGGCACAAGCGGTGGTCAGCCCGGCGACTCCGCCGCCGGAAATCAGGATGTCGGTGGTTTCGCGCATCGTCGGGCCTCCGGACTCCAGCATAGGGCGGGGTGCGGGCCGGGACCAGAGGGCAGGACGTCTCAGGGCCGCGCGAGGATGACGAGGAGGATGAACATCACCGGGACAAGCGCGAGTGCGGTCAGGACAAGGGCGGGCAGGCCCCAGGTCTGGACGGCCAGGACGACGGCGGTCACGAAGATGGTGAGGAGGTAGTAGACGCTGTCGACCTCGCGTTCGACATCGCGGATGACCCGGCCGACGATCGGGATGGCGCGGACAAGGCGGCCAAGGGGACTGGGGGCGGGAAGGGTGGTGGTGGTCATCGGCGGCCTCGCGCAGGGGATGCCGGTCATTTAGGGCAATGGCGCGCCGGGGCGATGCGGCGGAGTGTCACCCCACAAGACGGGCGAGGAAGGCGGCAAGGTCGTCGGTGTGGTGGTGGATGTGGTCCGCGGGCTGGGGCCGGGGCGCAACATGGACGGTCTTCATCCCCAGCGTATGCGGCACCGCAAGGTTGCGGGCATCGTCCTCGAACATCGCGGCGGCCTTGGGGTTCAGACCGTCGGTCGCGAAGACCGTGGCGAAGGCCTGGGCGTCGGGCTTGGGGTGGAATTCGGCGTGCTCGACGCCGTAGATCGCATCGAAAAGACCTGCAAGCCCCCGCGCGGCAAGGACTTTCTTGGCATAGGGCGCGCAGGCGTTGGTGTAGATGATCTTGCGGCCGGGCAGGGCGGCGATGCTGCGGGCAAGGTCGGGGTCGGGCGAGAGGACCGAGAAGTCGATGTCGTGGACGTCGGTCAGGTAGGGGCCGGGGTCGACGTTGTGTTCACGCATGAGGCCGGCGAGCGTGGTGCCGTAGGTTGCCCAGTAATAGGCGCGCAGATGGTCGGCGCGCGCGCGGTCGACCTGCAGCGCCTGCATGACCCAATCGGTCATCCGGACCTCGATCTGGTCGAAGAGCCGCATGTGCGGCGGATAGAGCGTGTTGTCGAGGTCGAAGACCCAGGTGGTGACGTGGGTGAAATCCTGTTTCGGCATGGGGACCGGTGTAGTGCGGGGCTGCGGCATTGGGAAGGGTTGATCGAAAGGCGGCGCGCGCGCTAGGGTCCGCCCCGCGCAAGGGGGACGGTACGGTGCAGAAAGACGCCTATACGCTGCTGATGGAAGCGATCGAGGCCGGGGTCTACAAGCCCGGCGACCGGCTGGTGGAAAGCGAGCTGGCGGAACGGCTGGGGGTTTCCCGCACGCCGGTTCGCGAGGCATTACAACGGCTTGAGACGCAGGCGATGCTGACCCGCGACGGGCGCAGCCTGATCGTGGCGTCGCTGGATCACAACCAGCTGGCGGAGCTTTATACGGTCAGGACTGAACTGGAGGGTCTGGCGGCAAGGCTGGCAGCCCGGCACGCGACGCCCGAGGAGGTGCGGGTGCTGAAGGGCATGGTGGCGGATGACCGGGCGCTGCTGGGGGGCGATCCCAAGGCGTTGTCGCGGGCCAACAAGCGGTTCCACAAGCAGATCCATCTGGCCAGCCACAACCGCTTTCTGGTGCAGCAGCTGGATCTGGTGCATCGCAGCATGGCCTTGATGGCGAACACTTCCTTCGCCGCCGAGGGACGCGACGAGGTGGCGCTGGACGAACATGCGAAGATCGTGGCGGCGATCGAGGCGGGGGATGGCGAGGCGGCCTATCAGGCGCTGAAGTCGCATATCAGCCAGGCCTTCGAGACGCGGCTTCGGGTGGATGCCGGAGAGCTGAGGACGCGGTAGAGCTGCGTTCGCCAAGCCTTTTGAATCGCAGCATTAATCGGGCGAAGGTCTGTGCATGACGCCGTCTGGTTTCGGTATTCCCTGCGTCTGGATAGCGTCCATACGCGCGTATGTCCCGAAAGCCGTTAACCAGGTCATGCGAATCGGGGCGGGCGCGAGATTTGCCTATCCTACGTCCCGTCGTCGAATATCCCGTGCGTGGTCTTGTCCCAGTAGAAGGGCCGCGTCGCCAGCTCCATCAGGCCCTTGTAGGCGGCGAGCGAGGCGAGGGGGTAATAGACCTTGAGCGTCAGCACCCAAAGGAGGCTGAGGCCATGCGCCGTGCGGCAAAGGCCGAGCGCGCAGATCAGGATGTTGGCGGCTTCCGACAGGAAGAAGGTGAGGGCCAGCACCCAGATACCCCAGCCCGGCAGAGCGGCGTAAAGCGGGTGGGGAACGCCGAAGGGCAGAAGCATGAAGGACCACAGCAGCGGTGCCAGCAGGAATTGCGCGATGCTGCCGAGGAAGAGGACCTGAAAGCCGAGGAAGCCCTTCCACCCCAGCTGACGCCACAACAGGCGCGGCTCCCGCATGTGGACCGCCCAGGTCATGATGTAGCCCTTGATCCAGCGCGAGCGTTGCTTGATCCAGGGCAGGGGGCGGCAGTTCGCCTCTTCATGCGTCACCGTGTCGATCAATTCGGTCCGGTAGCCGTGACGGGCGAGGCGGATGCCGAGATCGGCGTCCTCGGTCACGTTATGCGCATCCCAGGCGCCGAGCCGGTCCAGCACGTCGCGGCGGAAGAAGAGCGTGGTGCCGCCGAGGGGAACCACCAGCCCGAGGCGGGCGAGACCGGGCAGGACCAAGCGGAACCAGCCAGCATATTCGATGGTGAAACAACGGCTGAGCCAGTTGGTGCGGGGGTTGTAGTAGTCGAGCATTCCCTGCAGGCAGGCGACCTCGGGTCCCGAGCGCTGGAAGCGTTCGACGACCTTCAACAGCTGATCGGGTTCGGGCGCATCCTCGGCGTCGTAGACGCCCACGATGGCGCCGCGGGCATGGTCGAGCGCATGGTTCAGCGCGCGGGGCTTGGTCTTGACCTGGCCTTCCGGCACGATGACCACCCGCATCCAGGGCGGAAGTTCGGCATTGGCCAGCGCATCGAGGGTGACGCGATCCTCGGCCTCGACCGCGAGGATGACGTCGAGGAGGTCGACCGGATAGTCCAGCCGGGCCAGGCGGCGCACGAGGCGGGGGGCGATGTCGGCCTCACGATACAGCGCGACGATGATCGAGACGACGGGAGGGATGGCGTCGCTGGCGGGGGCGGGACCGGGTGGCGGCGCGCGCAGGGCGGCGACGGTGGCGGCGATCTTCAGGGCGACGATTGCGATGAGCGAGACGAGCGCAAAGCCCAGCACGGCAAGACCTGTGGCAAGCGGCGCGAGGATCAGTGCGGCCAGCGCGACCGCCAGCACCGTCATGGCAAGGGGCGAGCGGTGCAGGCGCGGCCAGGAACGGCAGCTTTCGGCCTCGGCCACACGGGTTTCGGCGGCTTGGGCGAGACGCTCGCCGCGCCGGGCATGGATCGCCGTGAGGACCGCGCGGGACGAGGCGAGGCCTGCCGCCACCGGGCCGAGCCGCGCTTCCAGCATGGGCCGGAGGCGGCGGAAGTCTTCCGGCCGGGAGGTGGCGACGATGGTCACGTCACCCGTCTTCTGCCAGGGAACGAGGCCGTGGCGCAGGCAATCCTGCACCCCCACCGCGTCGATGAGCCGGGGGTCGGGGAGGGCGCTGTCGAGATCGACCAGGCGGATGCCCCAGTTGCGGGCATCGACGCCGAGCAGGTCCCGCTCCACCACCAGACCGCGGGCGCGGAGCACATCTGGGAGACGTCCGGCTTCCCGGCCCTGATGCGAGAGGGCGGTGAGCATTTCCTCGGGCGAGACCACGCCTTCGCGCAGAAGCGAGGCGCCCATGGCAAAGCTGCGGCGCGAGCCCCGGTCCGGTGCCGGGGGCAGTTCGATCCTGATCCGTTCGGCGGCACCCATGCCCGTTCCCCTGTTCCGCGCCAGCTTGCGCGCGGGGGGTTAACGGGCGGTTAACGCCTTCAGGCGGCGCGGCGGGATTTCATCGCGGCGGCGAAACGCTCGAAGAGGTAGAAGCTGTCCTGGGGGCCGGGCGAGGCCTCGGGGTGGTACTGCACCGAATAGACCGGCTTGCCATCGACCGCGATGCCACAGTTGGTGCCGTCGAAGAGAGAGACATGCGTTTCGCTGACGCCCTTCGGCAGGGTGTCGGCGTCCACGGTGAAGCCGTGGTTCATCGAGGTGATCTCGACCTTGCCGGTGGTCAGGTCCTTGACCGGATGGTTCGCGCCGTGGTGGCCGTGGTTCATCTTCCGGGTTTGTGCCCCCAGCGCCAGCGCCAGCATCTGGTGGCCGAGGCAGATGCCGAAAAGCGGCAGGTCCTGCGCCAGCACGCCCTGGATCATCGGTACTGCATATTCGCCGGTCGCCGCCGGGTCGCCGGGGCCGTTCGAGAGGAACACGCCCTCGGGGTTGTGGGCGAGGATTTCCTCGGCGGTCGCGGTGGCGGGCAGCACGGTGACTTCGCAGCCGACCGAGGCGAGGCAGCGCAGGATGTTGCGCTTGGCGCCGTAATCCACCGCGACGACGCGCAGGCCCGGGCCTTCGCGCCGGGTATAGCCCTCGGGCCAAGCCCAGCGTTTCTCGTCCCAGCGGTAGCTCTGCGCGCAGGTCACGTCCTTGGCGAGGTCGAGGCCGACAAGGCCCTTCCAGGCGCGGGCGCGGGTGACCAGTTTCTCGATGTCGAAGCGGCCCTCGGGGTCATGCGCGAGCGTGACATGCGGCGCGCCCTGCTGGCGGATCGCCCGGGTCAGCCGCCGGGTGTCGATCCCGCCGATGCCGATGCGGCCGATCTTCGTCAGCCACTGGGTCAACTCTCCGGTCGCGCGCCAATTCGAGGGTTCGGTCGGGTCCCATTTCACCACCATCCCGGCGGCGGCGGGGGTCGCGGTCTCGTCATCCTCAACCGTGACGCCGGTGTTGCCGATATGGGGGAAGGTGAAGGTCACGATCTGGCCCGCATAGGAGGGGTCGGTCATGATCTCCTGATAGCCGGTCATCGCGGTGTTGAAGACCAGTTCGGCGACCGTCTCGCCGGTCGCGCCGAAGCCTTTGCCGTAGAAGAGCGTGCCATCGGCAAGGGCGAGGCAGGCGGTCGCATCGCGCGGGGCGGGCATTTCGACTCTCCATTTGGCAAATTGCGCGGAAACTAAGGGGCGGGGCGCGCAGGGTCAAGGGTCGGTGCGAAAAGGTTTTATATGTTAAATCAACGGCTTGATAAAATGCGCTGCGGTTGCGGTCCGGGGCGGTTCGGGGTATTGTCCGATCCTTGGGGAAACTATCGGAAAGTCCGACCATGCTTTTGCGCGACCGTCTGCAGACGGCCCTGAAAGAGGCCATGAAGGCGAAGGAGGCCGACCGGCTTTCGACGCTGCGCCTGATCAACGCCGCCATCAAGGACCGCGAGATCGCTGTCCGGGGCGAGGCGGATGCGGGCGAGGTCGGCGAGGCCGAGATCCTGCAGATCATGGGCAAGATGGTGAAACAGCGCCAGGAATCGGCGCGGGCCTATGAGGAAGGCGGGCGGCTGGAGCTGGCCGAGAAGGAACTGGCCGAGATCGGGGTGATCCAGGAATTCCTGCCGCGGCAGCTGAACCAAGGCGAGATCGCGGCGGCGGTGGATGCGGCGGTGGCCGAGACCGGGGCGGCCAGCATCCGCGACGTGGGCAAGGTGATGGCGGCGCTGAAGGCGCGCTACACCGGCCAGATGGATTTCGGCGCGGTCGGCGCGCTGGTCAAGGCGCGGCTGGGGTAGGGCGTTGCCCCCAGAAGGGGAAGGCGCCGGGGCAAGCGTCAGTTCAGCCGGGCGATGTGCTCTTGCAGCTCGTCCCTTAGCGCGATGCGTTCCTCTTCCGACAGGAAGGCGCCCAGTTCCACCTCGCGGCCCTCGCCCTTGAGCGTCAGGTAGTTCGGGACCGGGCCGCCGGTCTGGTGCAGGGTGATGCGCAGCCAGTAGGGGTTCGCCTCCCAGTCCTGCCGCCGGCCCTTCGGCCCGTGGCGGACCAGCGTGATGCGGTCGGAGGACAGCGCCAGCTCCTCGACGATGTCGCGGTCGCGGCCGTTCTTCCGCAATGCGAACCAGATGGCCCAGATCGTACCGATGAGGAAGGGGAGCAGCGCCCAGAGCACCGGGCTGCCGAGGCTGGCGACAAGCGGCACGGCGATCAGCGCGGCGGTTAGCCCGACGAACCCCACGAAGCCGCGCTGGGTGAGCGAGCGGTGCGGCCAGAGATGCAGGCGGTCTGTGCCACCTTCGGGGGGAAGCCATTCGTAGGGCATGGGCGCAAGATATGCGGCGCGCGGCAGAAGGGAAGGGGGCCTTGTCAGAGCGGCACGCCTTTGCGATCCTTCCGGCCGGTTGGACGCCGGGGGCTGCGGATGGCGAGATCGGGTCGGGTGATGGCGCTGGGACCGGCGCATCTGGCGAAGGTCGCTCGCCCGGTCGAGGAAGGCCCGCTTCCGGACAGCTTCGCCCGCCTGTCCGACGAAGATTTCAAGGCCCTCGCCGCGCGCCTTGTGGCCGAGCTTGAGGGGCAGCCTTTCTGGATCTTTGCCTATGGCTCGCTGATCTGGAACCCCGAGTTCGAGCATGTCGAAGCGCGGCGGGGGACAGTCCATGGCTGGCGGCGGTCGTTCTGCCTGCCGATCGACAACTGGCGCGCGACGCCGGAGATACCGGGGCTGATGCTGGCCTTGGAGCGGGGCGGATCCTGCACCGGGGTGGCCTACCGCATGCCCGACGATGATGCGGTGGGCCGGATGCTGCGGCTTCTGCGGCGCGAGATCGCCTACCATGAGAATGTTGCGTGGCTGCGCTGGGTCACGGTTCGGGGGCCGTGGGGGCTGTTGCGGGCATTGGCCTTCTATTGCGCGCCGCCTAGCATTCCCGATCTGGAGCGCCTGACCCGCGAGGAACAGGCGCACCGGCTGGCGCGGGCGGTCGGATTCATGGGAAGCTGCGCCGAATATCTGCACAATACCGTCGATCACCTGGAGGCGTTGGGAATTCACGACCGCTACCTGTGGGACCTGCAAGTCCGGGTGGCAGCCGAGATTGACGGTCTCTAGCGCTTGATCTGTCGCAGGAAGTCCTGGAAGGCGGCGCGGTAGGCGGCCGGGTCCTCGGCATAAGAGCCGAGGTGGTCGGCCCCGGTCCAGAGGGTGACGGTCGGCGCGCCGCGTGCGGCGGCGAGGGCTTGCGAGGGGCCGATGGGCACGATGCGGTCGGCGCTGCCATGGGCCAGGAACAGCGGGCCGGGGAAGGCCTGCAGCGGGACGGCGACCTCGGCCTGGGCCAGTGGCAGCGCGGACTGGAAGGGCAGGATGCGTTTGGCGGCCATGGCGATGATGCCGGGCAGCGGCTTGCCGTCCTGCAGGGCAAGATGGTCGATGATGGCGCCAAAGCTGATCGCGGGGCTGTCGAGGGCGACGGCCTCTATACGGGTGGCGAGCGGGCTTTGCGCCAGGAACTGGCCGAGGATTGCGGCGCCCATCGAATCGGCGGCGATCAGCAGCCTGGGGTCGGCGTCCGAGGGGGACATCCTTGCGACGGCGGCTTCCAGATCGGGCCACTCGGTCAGGCCGAAGCCGTAGCTGCCATCGGGGCTGGCGGGGGCGCCGGGATCGTTGCGGTAGGTGACGAGAAGGACGGACCAGCCGGCTTCGTGCAGGATGGACAGCGCGCGGTAGCCGTCCTCACGCGCCCCGGCGATGCCGTGGACATAGATCGCGCGGCCCGTCTCGTTGCCTGCGGCGGGGACGAGCCAGGCCTCGGCTGGGCCGAGGGCCGTGTCGAGCGTGACGGTCTCGAAGGGCAGCGACAGGGCTGCCATCGGGTCGCCCCGGTAGCCGAGGGCAAGGGGGTCGGCCGGTGGTTCAGCGGTGGCGAGTGCGGCGGCAATGGGGCCGACCTTCAAGAGGCCCGCCGTGGCGTGGGCGAGGAAATAGCCGCCGATGCCGATATAGCCGAGCGCTACGGCGGCGACGAGCACCGCAAGGAAGACGACCACGCGCATCGGAACCTCTTGTGGAAAGCAAAGGGCCCCGGGTGCGGCTGCAGCCCGGGGCCCTTGGTCGGCTTCAACGCTTAGTGCGCGTGACTGTGGTCCCAGTCGGACGGCTTCGGCAGCTGCTCGAACGTATGTTCGGGCGGCGGGCAGGGCAGGGTCCATTCCAGGGTGTCGGCGTATTCGTTCCAGTAGTTGTTCTGGGTGATCTTCGCGCCGCGGGTCAGGGTGTAGAACACGATCCCGATGAAGAACACGAAGGACGCGAAGGAGATGAAGGCGCCGATCGAGGAGAACCAGTTCCAGTAGGCGAAGGCATCGGGATAGTCGATGTAGCGGCGCGGCATCCCCTGGCGGCCAAGGAAGTGCTGCGGGAAGAAGGTCAGGTTCGAGCCGATGAACATCATGAAGAAGTGCAGCTTGCCCGCCCATTCCGGATATTGCCGGCCCGACATCTTGCCGATCCAGAAATAGATCCCGGCGAAGATCCCGAACACCGCACCCAGCGACATCACGTAGTGGAAGTGCGCAACGACGTAGTAGGTGTCGTGGTAGGCGCGGTCGACCGGGGCCTGGGACAGGACGATCCCGGTCACGCCCCCGACGGTGAAGAGGAAGAGGAAGCCAAAGGCCCAGAGCATCGGGGTCTTGAACTCGATGGAGCCGCCCCAGATCGTCGCGATCCACGAGAAGATCTTGACGCCTGTCGGCACCGCGATGACCATCGTCGCCAGCATGAAGTAGGACTGCTGGGTCAGCGACATGCCGACGGTGTACATGTGGTGCGCCCAGACGACGAAGCCCAGCACCCCGATCGCCACCATCGCATAGACCATCGGCAGGTAGCCGAAGATCGGCTTCCGGGAGAAGGTCGAGATGACCTGGCTGACGATGCCGAAGGCCGGGATGACGATGATGTAGACTTCCGGGTGGCCGAAGAACCACAGGATGTGCTGGTAAAGGATCGGGTCACCGCCACCCGAGGGGGTGAAGAAGGTGGTGCCGAAGTTGCGGTCGGTCAGGAGCATGGTGATCGCCCCCGCCAGCACCGGCAGGGCCAAGAGGATCAGCCAGGCGGTGACGAAGATCGACCAGCCGAAGAGCGGCACCTTGTGCAGCGTCATGCCGGGGGCGCGCATGTTCAGGAAGGTGGTGATCATGTTGATCGCGCCGAGGATCGAGGAGGCACCCGAAAGGTGGACGGCGAAGATCGCCAGGTCCATCGAATAGCCGCCTTCCGCCGTCGTGGTCAGCGGCGGGTAGAGCACCCAGCCCACGCCCGCGCCCGAGCCGAGGTCGCCGCCGCCGCCCGGCGCCAGAAGCGAGGCCACGCCCAGCGAGGTCCCGGCGACGTAGAGCCAGAACGAGAGGTTGTTCATCCGCGGGAAGGCCATGTCCGGCGCGCCGATCTGCAGCGGCATGAAATAGTTGCCGAAGCCGCCGAACAGCGCGGGAATGACGACGAAGAACATCATCAGGACGCCGTGATAGGTGATCATCACGTTCCAGAGGTGCCCGTTCGGGGTGCAGACATCGCTGGACGCGATGAAGCGCGCGCCTTCCTGGCACATGTACTGAACGCCCGGCTCCATCAGTTCGAGCCGCATGTAGACGGTGAAGAGGACCGAGATCAGGCCGACGGCACCGGCGACGAAGAGATAGAGAATCCCGATGTCCTTGTGGTTGGTCGACATGAACCAGCGGGTGAAGAACCCGGGTCGGTGGTGTTCGTGGCCGTGGATGGCTGCGTCCGCCATATGGCTGCTCCCGCTTTGGTCGTTTTCGTCATGCCCGTTTGCAAGCCGAAAGGCCCGCCCGGTTTCCTTGTGACCCCGTCTTAGCCCTGCGGACGCAGGCTCGCAATGCATGACTTTGCCGCAGGGAGCAGAAATCGCGGCGAAAATGCAAAGGGCGCGGCCCCGTCGGGGGACGCGCCCGGGTCATTCGGCAGGCGGTGGGGTCAGGGAGCGACCGAGGCGAGGTAGGCCGCCACGTCCTCGCCGCCCGAGGACAGCTTGAAGGACATCTTCGATTTGGCCGCGTCGTCGCCAAGCGCCTGCTTCAGATAGGCGGCGGGGTCCGCGACATAGGCCGCAAGGCTCGCCTCGTCCCAGACTGCGCCGGTCGCGCCCAGGGCGGCAAGCGAGTCGCCATAGGCAAAGTCGGGGTCCGAGGCGACGGCCCGCCCGATCACGCCGTAGAGGTTCGGCCCGGTGCGGCCGCCCTTCTGGATCTCGGTCCCGTCGGCGCCGATGACCGAATGGCAGGCCTTGCACTTCTTGAACGTCCCCTCGCCCGCTGCCGGGTCCCCCGCGAAGGCGGGGGCCGCCAGGGCGGCGGCGGTGACGGCAAGAAGGATGAACTTCGTCATGATGTCCTCTCATGGTTCGGAGCGCGTGACGCGGCTTCCACGTGGCGAACATGGGGGTGCAGCCGCTTGATATGCAATAGCATCCTGCTGCTATGCGACAGCCGGGGCGGGGCAGACCCCATGGAAGCGGCGCGGGAAGCTGGCCATCAGCGCGGCGTCGAGGTCGGCCATGGTCACGGGCAGTCCGAGGTCGACCAGGCTGGTCACTCCATGGTCACGGATGCCGCAGGGGACGATTCCGTCGAAATGGCTCAGGTCGGGCTCGACGTTGATCGAGATGCCGTGGAAGCTGACCCAGCGGCGCAGCTTGATGCCGATGGCGGCGATCTTGTCCTCGGTCGGGCGGCCGTCGGGGCCGGGGCGGTCGGGGCGCTGCACCCAGACGCCCACGCGGCCGTCGCGGATTTCGCCGGTCACGTTGAACTCGGCCAGGGTGTCTATGACCCAGCGCTCCAGCTCGCGCACGAAACAGCGCACGTCGCCGCCTTTGCGGCCGCCGCGCGCCTTCACGTCGAGCATGCAGTAGATCACCCGCTGGCCGGGTCCGTGATAGGTATACTGCCCGCCGCGCCCCACCGGATAGACCGGGAAGCGGCCCGGATCGACCAGGTCGGCGGCCTTGGCCGAGGTGCCGGCGGTGTAGAGCGGGGGATGTTCCAGCAGCCAGATCGCCTCGCCCGCGCGGCCCTCGGTCATGGCGGCGACATGGGCCTCCATCGCGGCCAGCGTCTCGGGGTAGGGGGCGAGCCCCGGGATATGGGTCCAGTCGACCATGGTGTGACCTGTCGCTTTGCGGCCGGAAATGCTGCTTTCCATATAGTCCGCCCGACCCGCCGGTGACAGATGGGATCGGTGGCGGGGCGCGCGGGCGAAAATGCCCCTTTTCATCCCGCGCGACTGTCGCTAGATAGCGGGCGTCCGAAACCAGACCCCGTGCGGATGTGGCGGAATTGGTAGACGCGCAGCGTTGAGGTCGCTGTTCCTTAACCGGAGTGAAAGTTCGAGTCTTTTCATCCGCACCAGGGCCTGGATTCGGGACGAAAGCAAAGGGCGCGAGAGGCTGAGACCTTCGCGCCCTTCGCCTTGCCGGGCTGCGCTGCTCCTTGGCGATGACCTGCTTCCCGGCCCGCCCGCGAAGCAGGCAGGAGGGCTGCCGGAACCGGGATGTTTGCCCGAATTTCCCGCCTGTCGCGTCAGGGTCCCTCGCTGCCGCGAATTGGCCCTTTCGGTAAAAAAATCTGCATTGCAATGAGGGTCGGGTTTCGGTTTAAACGAATCAAGTCAGAAGGCGCGAAGCGCCCAGAGCATCAGGGAGAGACGGGTGACGGTTGAGCCCCGCAACGACGCCTTCGTCGCGTTCGAACACGTCCAGAAGAGCTATGACGGCGTGACGCTTGTCGTAAAGGACCTGAACCTTTCCATCGCGAAGGGTGAGTTCCTGACCATGCTTGGGCCTTCCGGCTCGGGCAAGACCACCTGCCTGATGATGCTGGCGGGGTTCGAGACCGCCACCCATGGCGAGATCCGGCTGGACGGGCGCCCGATCAACCAGGTGCCGCCGCACAAGCGGGGCATCGGCATGGTGTTCCAGAACTACGCGCTTTTCCCGCATATGACGGTGGCCGAGAACCTGGCCTTCCCGCTGGAAGTCCGCGGCATGGGCAAGGACGAGCGCGAGGGCAAGATCCGGCGCGCGCTGGATATGGTGCAGATGGGTGCCTTTGGCGCGCGGCGTCCGGCGCAGCTGTCCGGCGGCCAGCAGCAGCGCATCGCGCTGGCCCGGGCCCTGGTCTTCGACCCCAAGCTCGTGCTGATGGACGAACCGCTCGGCGCTCTCGACAAGCAGCTGCGCGAGCATATGCAGTTCGAGATCAAGCACCTGCACGAAAGCCTGGGCATCACCGTGGTCTACGTCACCCACGACCAGGGCGAGGCGCTGACCATGTCGGACCGCGTCGCCGTCTTCAACGACGGGCGCATCCAGCAGCTCGCGCCCCCCGCCGACCTTTACGAACGCCCGGAGAACAGCTTCGTCGCCCAGTTCATCGGCGAGAACAACAAGCTTCTCGGCACGATCGAGGAACTGAATGGCGACCGGGCCCTGGTGCGGCTGGCGACGGGCGAGCTGATCGACGCCACCGCGGTCAACGTGCGCGCGAAGGGCCAGCAGACCCTGGTCTCGATCCGCCCCGAGCGGGTGGAGTTCAAGCCCGAGATGATGCCCAAGGGCGCCCATACCATCGGCGCGGAAGTGGTCGAGATCATCTACATGGGCGACATCCTGCGCGCGGTCCTGAAGGTCGCGGGCACGGATGATTTCGTCATCAAGATGCGCAACACCCTGGGCCAGACCAAGCTGGCGCAGGGCGACAAGATCAATGTGGGCTGGCATCCGCAGGATGCCCGCGCGCTTGACCCGAGCTGACGCCGGACGCGGCAGAGCGGACCGGCCCGCCAAGGGGCCGCCAGAGACAACCAACGGGAGATAAACACATGAAAAGACTTCTGATCCTGACCACCGCCCTCGGCGGGCTGGCCCTGCCGGCCGCGGCCGACGAGATCGTCGTGATGGGCTGGGGCGGCGCTTATACCGCCAGCCAGATCGAGGCCTATCACAAGCCCTTCACCGCCGCGACCGGCACCACGGTCGTCTCGGTCGACAGCGACAACCCGGCCACCCCGATCAAGGCGCAGGTCGAGGCCAACAACGTCACCGTGGACGTGGCGATCCTGGAAATCGCTGATGCCGTGCGGCTTTGCGACGAGGGCGTGATCGTCCCGATCGACCCGGCCGCTCTGCCTGCGGGCGCCGATGGTACCGCTGCCGCCGACGACTTCCTGCCCGGCACGCTGACCGAATGCATGGTGCCGACCGATATCTTCTCGACCATCATCGCCTACGATACCTCGAAATACGCCGAGGGCGAGGGGCCGAAGACCATCGCCGACTTCTTCGACACCGCGAAGTTCCCCGGCAAGCGCGGCATCCGCAAGAGCCCGAAGGTCACGCTGGAAATGGCGCTGATGGCCGATGGCGTGCCGGCCAACGAGGTCTATGCCACGCTGTCCACGCCCGAGGGGCTGGACCGTGCCTTCGCCAAGCTGGACACGATCAAGAAGGATGCGGTGTTCTGGGAAGCCGGCGCGCAGCCGCCGCAGCTTCTGGCTGACGGCGAGGTCGTGATGACCATGGCCTACAACGGCCGGATCTTCAACGCCGCCCATCAGGAGAACAAGCCGTTCGACATCGTCTGGGACGGCCAGGTCTTCGAATGGGAAGGCATGGTGATCCCGAAGGGCGCCCCGAACGAGGCCGGCGCGCTGGAGTTCGTCAAGTTCTCCACCTCGTCCGAGTCTTCGGCCAAGGCGGCGGAGTTCATCTCCTACGGCCCGCCGCGCAAATCGGCCGCTTCGCTGGTCGGCAACATCCAGGGCACCGACCAGCCGATGTCGCCGAACCTGCCGACCGCGCCCGAGAACATGACCAACGCGCTGGCCTCGTCGCTGGACTTCTGGGCCGACCGCGACACTGAACTGGGTGAGCGTTACAACGCCTGGCTCGCCGCCAACTGATGATAATGGCGCGGCGCGGGGAGGTTTCCCGCGCCGCAGCCGCCTTACGCCGAACGGACCCGGACCCGATGACCTCTGTACCCCTCCTGACCACCACCGACGGACGCCCGCTGAAGGCCGCGCTGGCCGCAGCCGGGGCAAGGGCGCGGCGGCGGGCGCTGTTTCTGGTCCTGCCGCTTCTGGTCTTCGTGATCATCACCTTCGTGGTGCCGATCGGGCAGATGCTGCACCAGTCGGTCTACAATCCCTATTTCTCGCGCAATGCGCCCAATGTCGCGGCCTGGTTCGCCGCGCATCCGGTCGGCACCGAGCCCGACGAGGCCGCCTACGCCGCCCTGGCCGATGATTTCCGCGCCATGCAGGCCGCCAAGACGGCGGGCGAGGCCGCGACGCGGGTCAACTACACCCTGCCCGAGACCCGCTCGCTGATCACCAAGACCGCGCGCGCCGCGGGCGAGCTTGCACCGCCCTACAAGGAATCCTTCCTTGCCATCGACCCGAAATGGGCCGATCCGGCGGTCTGGCAGGCGATGCGCTCCTCCTCCACCGCCTATACCGCGGACTTCTACCTGATCGCGGCGGATTACGAACGCTCGGCCGATGGCTCGGTTCAGAAGGTGCCGGAAAAGCAGCAGATCTACCTCAAGCTCTTCGCCAAGACCTTCTTCCTTTCGGCGCTGATCACGGTGATCTGCCTGTTGCTGGCCTTTCCCATCGCGCATCTCCTGGCGACGCTGCCGATGGCCAGGGCGAACCTTCTGATGATCCTGGTGCTCTTGCCGTTCTGGACCTCGCTTCTGGTCAGGACGACCAGCTGGATCGTGCTTCTGCAGCAGAAGGGCGTGGTGAACGAGACCTTCGTCGCGCTCGGCCTCATCGGCGACGGAAACCGGCTGAACATGATCTACAACCAGACCGGCACCATCATCGTGATGACGCATATCCTGCTGCCCTTCATGGTGCTGCCGCTCTATTCCGTCATGCGGGTGATCCCGCCCAGCTATGCCCGCGCCGCGCGCAGTCTGGGCGCCACCAGCTGGACCACCTTCCGCCGCATCTACCTGCCGCAGACCCTGCCGGGGATCGGGGCCGGGGCTCTTCTGGTCTTCATCCTGGCGGTCGGCTACTACATCACCCCGGCGCTGGTCGGCGGTGCGGACGGGCAGCTGATCTCGAACCTGATCCAGTTCCACATGGCGAAGTCGAACTGGAGCCAGGCCGCGGCTTTGGCCGCGATGCTGCTGGTGGGGGTGCTGGTCCTGTACTGGCTTTATGACCGGCTGGTCGGCATCGACAATCTGAAGCTGGGCTGAGGAGAAGATTTCATGGCCCTTCCGACCTATGCCGACCCGCTGGAACGCGCCTGGCACTATGCCTATCTGGTGATCTGCGGGCTGATCTTCCTGTTCCTGATCGCGCCGATCCTGGTGATCATCCCGCTGTCCTTCAACGCCGAGCCCTATTTCACCTTCACCGAGAAGATGCTGACCTTCGACCCGGCGGGCTGGTCGCTGCGCTGGTATCATGCGCTGGTCTCGGTGGGGATGCAGGCGCCGGACGCCGGGACCGGCTGGTGGAGCGACATGTGGCGCAATTCCACCTGGGTGCGGGCGGCGAAGAACTCGATCCTCGTCGGCTTCTGGGCGACCATTCTGGCCACCGTGCTGGGGACGCTGGCGGCGCTTGGCCTGTCGCGGCCCGAGATGCCCTGGCGGCGGGTGATCATGGCGATCCTGATCTCGCCGATGATCGTGCCGATCATCATCATCGCGACGGGGATGTTCTTCTTCTACTCCGACCCCTGCGGCATCATCGGCGCCAACTGCGGCAAGCTGACCTCGACCTATACCGGCCTTATCCTGGCCCATGCCACGCTGGGTATCCCCTTCGTCATCATCACCGTGACGGCGACGCTGTCGGGCTTCGACCAGAGCCTGATCCGCGCCGCGCATTCGCTGGGGGCCAATCCGCGCACGACCTTCTTCAAGGTGGTCATGCCGCTGATCCTGCCCGGCATCATCTCGGGCGCGCTGTTCGCCTTCGTCACCTCGTTCGACGAGGTGGTGGCCGTGCTGTTCCTTGCCGCGCCCGACCAGCAGACCATTCCGCGCCAGATGTGGAACGGTATCCGCGAGCAGATCAGCCCGGCGATCCTGGCGGTGGCGACGATCCTGGTGGTGATCTCGGTCCTGTTGCTGACCACGGTCGAGCTGCTGCGGCGGCGCTCCGACCGGCTGCGCGGCGTGACCGGGCGCTGACGGGCAGCTCCTCGTGCGCCTTTCGGCTTCTCGTCGCAGGCGTCAGCGACGAGGGGCCAAGCCGCCGAGGAGCGGTTTTTCCGGGTGTCGAGAAGCCGTCAACGTCCGCGACCAAGCCATTGAGTCAAGGCAGCAGGTGCAGCCAGCCCCAGGCGGTGAAGATCGACGCCGCCGTCGCCACCAGCACCGACGAGGCGCTGACCCGTTTGCCCACGCCGTACATATGGGCGAACATATAGGCGTTCACCCCCGGCGCCATCGCCGCCGTCACCACCGCCGACCGCAGCCCCGCAATGTCGAGATGGAAGACCCGGGTGGCCAGGAGCCAGGTCACGAGCGGATGCAGCACCAGCGAGGCCGCCGTCACCATCAGCACCGGCCCGATGTCCCCCTCGATCCGGTAGCGCACCAGCACCCCGCCCAGCCCGAAGAGCGCCACCGGAATCGCGGAACGGGCGATCATGTCGACGCCCGACCAGAAGAAGCCCGGCAGCGGGTTCCCCGCCAGATTGACCGCGAAGCCCAGAAGGATGCCGATCACCAGCGACTGCGACAGCACCGCCCGCGCGATCTGCCGCAGCAGCGCCGCGGCCGACAGCCCATGCCCCCGCGTCCGCGCCCATTCCATCAGCGCGATCCCGAAACCGTAAAGCATCGGCGCGTGCAGCGAGATGATCGCATAATTGCCCTGCAGCGCCGCTGTCCCATAGGCGCGCTCGGTGATGGCGAGGCCAAGCAGCAGCGAGTTCGAGAAAAGCCCGGCGAAGCCGATGGCCACGGCGTCTGGCATGGCGCGGCGGAAGACCAGCATGGCACCGAAGAAACAGGCGAAGAAACCCGCGAAAGCCCCGGCGTAGAAGCTGGTCATCAGGCCCGCGTCATAGGCGGCGGAGAGGTCGAGATAGGCAATGGAGCGGAAGAGAAGGCAGGGGACCGCGAAATTCTGGGCGAATCTCATCAGCCCGTCGATGGCCGGTTCGCCCAGAAAGCCCGCCCGGACGGCGGCATAGCCGAAGCCGATCAGCAGGAAGACCGGCAGGATGACGTCGAGAAGCGCGCTCAATCCTGACGTCGGGCGGGGGGTTTCACACCCCCCGCGCCCCCCGTGGGATATTTGAGGACAGAAAATGGCTCTATCTCAGGGCTGGTTGTCATAGACCACCGTCATCCCGTCGAAGGCGGGGGTGATGTGCGGCGGAAGCTCGGCCTTGAGCGTCTCGTAGTCGAGGTCGATGTGCATGTTGGTGATGACCGCGCGGGCGGGTTTCGCGCGGGCGATCCAGCCCAGGGTCATGTCCAGATGGGCATGGGTCGGATGCGGCTTGCGGCGCAGCGCGTCGACGATCCAGCAGTCGAGCCCCTCCAGCACCGTCCAGCTTTCCGCCGGGATGTCGACGGCGTCGGGCAGGTAGGCCAGGGGGCCGATGCGGAAGCCAAGCGCATCCATACTGCCATGGTCGGCGCGGAACGGGCTCAGGGTGATCGGGCCGCCGCTGCCCGTGATGGTGACGGGGCCGTCGATGGTGTGGAGGTCGAGGATCGGCGGGTAGGGCGAGCCTTCGGGCTGGACGAAGGCATAGCCGAAGCGGGAAAGCAGCGCCTCTTGCGTCGGGCCGTCGGCCCAGACCGGCAGCCGCTGGCGCTGGTTGAAGACCACCTGCCGCAGATCGTCGATCCCGTGCATGTGGTCGGCATGGCTGTGGGTGTAGATCACCCCGTCCAGCGCGCCGACGCCCACGTCGAGCAGTTGCTCGCGCATGTCGGGCGAGGTGTCGATCAGCACGCGGGTGGTGCCCTCCGCCGCCTCGCGGGTGACGAGGAGCGAGCAGCGGCGGCGGCGGTTCTTCGGGTTCGAGGGATCACAGTCGCCCCAGTTGCCGCCGAGGCGGGGAACGCCGCCCGAGGAGCCGCAGCCGAGAATGGTGAAGCTGAGCCGCGCCAACCTAGGCCGCCTTCGCCGGGCGGGCGGCGCGGGGGAAGAGGCGGTCGAAATTGGCCGTGGTGGCTGCCGCGAAATCGTTCAGGCTCAGCCCGAAGACTGGCGCGAGGGCGCGGGCGGTGTGGGCGACATAGGCCGGTTCGTTGCGCTTGCCGCGGAAGGGCGGCGGGGCGAGGTAGGGGCTGTCGGTTTCCAGGATCAGCCGGTCGAGCGGGGCCTTGGCGAAGATGTCGCGCAATTCTTGCGACTTCGGGAAAGCGGCGATGCCGGAGATGGAAAGGGTGAAGCCCATCTCCAGCGCTGCCTCGGCCAGGCGGGGGCCGGAGGAGAAGCAATGCATTACGCAAGGATAGGGTTTCACCGCCATACCTTCGGCGAGGATCGCCTCCATGTCTTCATCGGCGTCGCGGGCGTGGATGATCAAAGGCAGGCCGGTTTCCTGCGCGGCCTCGATGTGGAGGCGGAGGCTGGTCTGCTGGATGGCTTTGGTCTCGGCCGTGTAGTGGTAGTCGAGGCCCGTCTCGCCGATCCCGACGAAGCGGGGGTGGCGGGCGAGGGCGACCAGGTGTTCCACCGTGACCAGGGGTTCCTCATGCGCGCTCATCGGGTGGATGCCGGCGGCGTAGAAGACTTCCGCGTGGGTTTCGGCCAGGGCGCGGACCTTGGGCTCGTTCTTCAGCCGCGTGCAGATCGTGACCATTCGGTTCACCCCGGCGGCGCGGGCGCGGGCGATGATCGCCTCGGTCTCATCGACAAGGTCGGGGAAGTCGAGGTGGCAGTGGCTGTCGACCAGATCGGGCAGGTCAAGCTCGGTTGGGGATGTCATGCGGGCTACCTCAGGGCGAGGCTCCCCGCCGTCTCGTCGACCTTCAGGAGCATATCCATCAGAAGCGCGGCGGGGTCAAGGTTGACCGCCTTGCCGCGCCGGGCGCGGGCGGAGAGGTCCCCGGCAAGTTCGGCCCAGGCGCGGGCGGCTTGGGGGTGCGGGGCGAGGCGATGCAGGAGCTGGGCTTCGCCTGGCGCGGCCTCGGGCGGGGTGGCGCCGGTCGCGCCGAAGCGGGCGAGGCGGGCGAGGAAGAGGTCGATCAGGGTGACGAGAAGGTCGAAGGTTTCCGCCGCGCCGCGCGCGCCCGCGAGGTCGGCCAGGGCGAGGGCCTGGGGCCGGTCGAGCCGGGGCAGGGTAGCGAAAAGGCGGGTGAGGGCCGTGTAGAGCTTCAGCCCGTCGAGATTGGTCAGCCGGAAGGCCTCGCCCACCGAGCCGCCGGACAGTTCCGCCAGCGCGGTGCGGTCCTCGGGGGCGATGTCGCCGCCCGCTTGGGTCAGGGCGTCGGCAAGGTCCTGCGGGGCGAGCGGGGTCAGGCGCAGTTCGCGGCAGCGGGAGCGGATGGTGGGCAAAAGCCGCGCGGGCTGGTGGGCGATCAGGAACAGGGTGACGTTCGGCGGCGGTTCCTCGAGGAGCTTGAGGAGCGCGTTCGCGGCGGCGGGGTTCATCTCGTCCAGCGAGTCGATGATCGCGGTGCGGCGGCCGCCATCGGCGGCGGTGAGGGCGAAGAAGCTCTTCATCTTCCGCACCTCGTCGACCGAGATCACCTGGGAGAGGGCGGTTTCCTTGTCGTTCGGGCCGCGGCGGAGGAGGAAGTGGCGCGGCTCGGCGAGCTGGAGGAGGCGGCGGGCGACGGGGTTCGCAGGGTCGATGTCGAGCGTCTGGGGGGGCGGGGCGGCGAACATGCCGCCGTCGTCCTCGGGCGTGGCGAGCAGGAAGCGGGCGAGGCGCCAGGCGAGGGTGGCCTTGCCGGTGCCCTTGGGGCCGGTCAGCATCCAGGCGTGGTGGAGGCGGCCGGAGGTGAAGGCCTGCAGGAATTCGGCCTCGGCCCCGGCATGGCCGAAAAGGGCGGGGGTCTCCCTCGGATGGGGGGCGCCTTCGAGGCGGTCGGGGTCGGGAAGCGGGTCGGTCGCGGCCATGGCGGGAGATTGCACGGGGAGCGCGGGAAGGGGAAGGGGGTTCTGGGGTGCCCACGCGCGGGCAGGTTCTCCGGGGCCATGGAATCAATGGGTTGGCTGCGGGCGTTCAGGATTTGTTAGGAGTTTGGCGAGTGGCTTCCGCCCCCGGTCCCTCCCCACGGAGGGGATGTACCTCTGGTGGCGGTGGATGCGAAGGGGTGACGGCACGGCGTGTCGAAAGCTTGTCATATGGAGCGCTGAGGCGCGAAGACTCCTTGTCTCGTCGTCGGGCTTCGCCTCCTCCTCGGGTGGGCGCTCAGCTTTCCGCCTCGCTCGGGTCGGGGGAGCGTCGGAGCCTCCGGCGGGGATATTTGCACCAGTATGAAAGGCCTGGGTCGGTTGGGGGCGGTGGAGCCTCCGGCGGGGATATTTGGGCAAAGATGAAAGGCGGGCGGGTTTCGATCATCGCGGCAAAGGGCTGCGTAAGGGTGGGAGGCACCATTCATGCTGCAGCGCGGCATTGCGGCAAGTGGGCGGTGAAAATAGTGAAAGCGTTTTTCAGGAAGGTGGGAGCGGTTGACGCTTTCCCACCCGTTCGCCTAGCATTCGCGGGTCTGAAACAGGTTAGGTCGGGGAGGTTGACCCGGCCCCCGCCGCAAGGCGGGTCCTTCCGTCGCTTCGGGGACGGCCCGAGACTCTCAGGGTGCCTCGCATGATGCGGGCGCCTTTGAAAGGGATTGGGACATGGAACCACGGATTTCGCTGATCACATTGGGGGTTTCCGACCTGGAGCGCTCGGTCGCCTTCTACCGCGACGGGCTGGGACTGCCGACCGAGGGCATCATCGGGCAGGAGTTCGAGCATGGGGCGGTGGCGTTCTTTCCGCTTTCCGGCGGGCTGAAGCTGGCGCTCTGGGCGCAGGCGGATCTGGCGTTCGACACGGGGCTTCCTGCTGCGCCGGTCAGTCCGACCGGCTTTGCGCTGGCCCATAACGTGCGCGAGCGCGGCGAGGTGGATGCGGTGATGGGGGCGGCCGAGCGGGCGGGGGCCAGCGTGGTGAAGCGCCCGCAGGACACGTTCTACGGCGGCTATGCCGGGTATTTCCAGGACCCGGACGGGCATCTCTGGGAGGTGGCCTGGAATCCGGCGATGCTGCCGGAGTGAGGAAGATGGGGCGGCTCCCGGCGCGGCGCCTTGACTTGGGGCCTGGGGAGGCGTGAAGTGGCCGGGGCTTTGCGGGAGCGCAGATGAACATCCTTGTCTTTCAGCACCTTGCCGTCGAACATCCCGGCATCTTCCGCGATCTCTGGCGCGAGGGCGGGCACCGTGTCGAGATCGTCGCGCTGGACGAAGGCGCGGCGATTCCCGACCTTGCGGGCTTTGATCTGCTCGCCGTCATGGGCGGCCCGATGGATGTCTGGGAGGGTGACGCGCATCCCTGGCTTTTGACCGAAATGGCGGCGATCCGGCGCTGGGTCCTGGAGCTTGGGCGGCCCTATTTCGGCATCTGCCTGGGCCATCAGCTGCTGGCCGAGGCCCTGGGGGGCAAGGTCGGGCGGATGGCGGTGCCGGAGGTGGGCGTGACCGCCACCCGGCTGACGCCCGAGGGCCGCGGCGACCCTTTGCTGGCGGGGTTCGGGGAGGAGGTGCAGGCCTTCCAGTGGCATGGCGCCGAAGTGCAGCGCCTGCCGGACGGCGGTGTCACGCTGGCCGGAAACGCGGCCTGCCCGGTGCAGGCGCTGCGGGTCGGGCGGTGGGCCTGGGGGATCCAGTTCCATGTCGAGATGACCGCGACCACGGTGGCCGAGTGGAGCGCGGTGCCGGAATATGCCGCGAGCATGGAGGCGGCGCTGGGGGCCGAGCGGGCGCGGGGGCTGGAGGCGGAACTGGCCGGGCATCTGCCCGCGTTCAACGCGATGGCGCGGCGGATCAACGGGAACCTGTTCCAGGCGATCGGGTAGCGGAGCCGGGCTGAAGCCCGGGCTACAGGCGGGGCTCTATCGCCTGCCAGACGCGCGTGGCGACGGTGTCCTCGTCGCCATCGGCGTCGATGATGCGGAAGCGGGGATGCTGCGCGGCGAGGGACAGGAAGCCCGCGCGGGCTTTCTCTTGGAAGGCGAGGCCCATATCCTCGAACCGCAGCTCCTTGCCGGCGCGGGCCTGGGCGCGGGAGAGGCCGGTGGCCGGGTCGAGGTCGAAGAGGAGGGTGAGGTCGGGCTCGACCCCGATCATCAGCGCGTGCAGGCGGTCGACGGTGGCGGCGAGGTCGCCGCGGGTCAGCCCCTGGAAGACGCGGGTGCTATCGGCGAAGCGGTCGGTGATGACGATCTCGTCCCGGTCCAGCGCCGGGCGGATGGTCTTTTCCAGATGGTCGCGGCGGGCGGCGGTGAAGAGGAGGAGTTCGGTTTCCGCCGACCAGCGGTCGGTGGCGCCTTCGAGGACGAGACGGCGGATCTCCTCGGCCCCCGCGCTGCCGCCGGGTTCGCGGGTGAGGGTCACGGTGCGGCCCTTCGCGCGGAGCGTTTCGGCCAGGCGCCGGCCCTGCGTGGACTTGCCCGAGCCGTCGATGCCTTCGAGGCTGATGAAGAGGCCGGGCATTCAGCTGGCCGGGAACCCGAGATACTGGCCGGAAAGCTGCCTGCCCGCGGTCAGCACGCGCTTGAGGAACCCTGCCTTGCCGACATCGGCCTCGGCCACCAGGGGGACGCGGCGGTCGGGCAGGTCGGGGGCGTGGATGATCAGCTCGGCGACCGCGCTGCCCTTGAGGACCGGGGCTATCAGCGGGCCGTTGTAGACCACCTCGGCGGTCACGCTGTCCTGCACCAGGGCGGGGACGAGAAGCATGATGTCGTCGGCGGGGACGAGGCCCACGCTGTCGGCATCGCCCAGATGCACCTCGGCCTCGGCGACGCGGGTGCCGCTTTTCGCCACGGTCTTCTGCGAGAACTGCCGGAAGGCCCAGCCGACGATGCGCTCGGCCTCTTCGGCGCGCGCCCGGTCGGAGGGGAGCCCGGTGATGGCGAAGATGATCCGGCGGTTGCCCTGCTTGGCCGAGCCGACGAGGCCATAGCCTGCCTCGGACGTGTGGCCGGTCTTGAGGCCGTCGGCGCCGATGCCGAGGTCGAGGAGCGGGTTGCGGTTGAAGCGGTTGTCGGGGGAACGGCCCTTGTAGCTGTATTCGGTCTGGGCGAAGATCGGATAGTAGTCCGGGAAATCCTCGATCAGGCGCTTGCCGAGGATGCCGAGGTCGCGCATCGACATGCGGTGCCCCTCGGCGGGCCAGCCCGAGGCATTCCTGAACGTGGAAGAGGTGAGCCCGATGGCGGGGCCGCGCAGGGTCATCTGCTCGGCGAAGGCCTCTTCGGTGCCCGCGAGGCCTTCGGCGACCACGACGCAGGCGTCGTTGCCCGAGTTGATGATCATGCCGTGGATCAGTTCTTCGACCGTGGGGCGGTCGTTGTGCTGCAGCATCATGGTCGAGCCGCCGTCGCGGGTCATCTGCACCGCGCGGTCCGAGACGGCGAAGGTGGTGTCCATGGTGACGCGGCCGTCCTTCAGCGCCTCGAAGAGCATGTTGATGGTCATGAGCTTCGACATCGAGGCCGGGGGCAGCGGCTGGTCGGCGTTCTTGTCCATCAGCACGGTGCCGGTCGACATGTCGTAGACCCAGGCGGCGGTGGCCGCCGTCTCGAAGGCGCGGGCGGGAAGCGCGGCCAGCGCGAAGGCGAGAAGGGTCAGGACAGGACGCAGTCGGTTCAGCATGGGGACCTACGGAGGTTATTTCAGGTAGTAGGCGTCGGCGAACCCGGCGTCCTTGATCTTCTTCAGCATGGCATCGTCGCCCATGACCACGACGCCCCAGACCGCCTTGCCGCCCTTTTCAGAGCTTTGCGGGGTGGCGGTGATGCCGATCTTGGCCAGGGCCGCGGCGGCGCGGGTGGCGTTGTCCTCCTTCGAGAAGGAGGCGACCTGGATCGGACGGGCCGGGCCGGTGGCGGCGGGGGCCGCAGGCGCTGCGGCTGCAGCGGCGGGGGCGGCGGCAGCAGCGCCGCCGACGGTCTTGCGCTTGGACTTCCCGGTCTCGGCGGGGGCGCTCGCCTCGGGCTTCCGGGCGTCGAGCGGCGCGGATTCGATGGGAGCTATGGCGGCGGCTGCGGCGGTCGGGGTGGCGGTCGGAGCCTCGCCTTCGACGGCGACGACGGTTCCGGCGGCAGCGGCGGCCTTGGCTTCGGCGGCGGCCTTCTTCTTGGCCTCGCGGGCCGCCTTCGCCTCGGCCCGGCGTTCTTTCCAGGTCTTCTTCTTCGGCGTCTCGTCGACCGCGGCGGGGGCGCCGTCGGTGGCCTGTCCGGCGACGACGGCCGCGGTTCCTGCGGCGGCAGCGGCGGCGGTCGCGTCACCGCCCTTCTTGGCGGCGGGGTCGGCAGCGGCCTTGCCGGTGGTCTTGTCGGTGGCCTTGCCCGCATCGACCGCGTCCAAGGCCGCGGAGGCGATGGCGGCGGCGCCCGCGTCCTTGGCTGCGGGATCGGCGGCGGCCGCAGCCGCAGGGGCTGCGGTTTCTTCCTTGCGCAGCGCCGTCACCCGGATCTCTGTCGGCTGGCCGGCAAGGATGCCGAGCGCTTCGGCGGCGTCGGAGGAGAGCTGCAGCTTGGGCCCGGGATTGTCGCGTTCCCGCTTGAAGAGCGCGCCGGTGATCGACTTGCCGGAGGCGGGGTTGAACATCACCACCCGTTCGGGGTTGACCACATCGGGGGAGGCGACCCAGATGCCGCCGAGCGAGGGGCGACCGTCCCAGAGCGCGCTGTCGGTGGCCTGGAAGACATTCGGCGCCTCGACATCCTTGGCGCCGGACTTCTTGCCGGGCGCGGCGAACATGCCGGAACCGCCTGCATCGCCGGTCTTGCCGCCCCCCTCGACACAGCCGATCAACAGACCCGTGGTTGCGAGTCCGAAAACGATATCCCGGAGAACCGCTCTTGCCATCTTCCGCCCTCAGAACCGCGCAGTCTGGAACGCCGCGCTTTACCAATGATCGTGCCTGAGGTTCCGGCTTGGTCGCCTTGGGCGTGATCCGCCCTTCTTCCCCGTCAGGTCCGCCTGCTTGTGGCTGAGCATATCCCCTTGCGCAAGCGGTGGGAAGGGCAGAGGCGATGACACGCCCTCACGATCAGCGGAAATCGCCTCTGTCCCGGTGCCGGACGGCCTTTCAGAATCGCCCCGCGACGGGTATGCGGGCCGGATCGCCTTCGGCCCTGCCGAAGTGCCGGGGAAGTGTGGCCGAGTGGTTTAAGGCTCTGGTCTTGAAAACCAGCGTGGGGGGAACCCCACCGTGGGTTCGAATCCCACCGCTTCCGCCAGTTTTTCCGTATAGCGGGGCTTCTGGTGCCGCAACCCGCAGCACACGGTGCGCGAGAAGTAGCGCGCTCGACAAGCCCGAGGAGCATTCAAGATGAAGCGCATTCGTCATGCTTTGCGAAAGGGACGTGGAACGGGTCCGACAGTCGGACGCCGAGTGGGGAAGTTGGGCAATGGAAGGCGTCAGCGGGGCTTTCCTCTGACAAAGCCCGCTCGTGCAGACCATCGACCGCGGGATCACTCTGGTCGAGGGCCTGCCGCGACGGTGCCGGAAGTGGTAGCGGTGACGTCCGATGTTTCGCTTGTCTCCGGCCGCCGCCGGATGCCAGAGCGCAGATCGCGATAGGCAAAGGCCGCCGGATCGGCAGTGTTCAGCCCCGGGAAGGCGGCATAGATGATGTCCGCAGTCAGCGCGCCGAAATCGGCCAGGAAGTGGACCGAGCTTTTCAGCCCGATGATCCGCGGCGCCGCAGGATCAAGGCCGAGGTGGCGGAGGATTTCCTGCGTCCCCGCCTGTGCCCGCTGCGACCCGACGACGACCTGCACCCCGCTGCCCTCGATCCGCAGCAGTGCCATCGGGCCGAAGTTCAGCCTGGCCCCGTTGTAATAGCCCCCAGTGCCAGCAAACTGCCCGTCACCCAGGGCCTCTACCCGGTAGCGGGCGACCAGAGGGCCGGCGCCCGGCGTGTCGCCCTTGCCGCCAAGGGCAAGATCCAGCACACATCCTTTGCCGAATGCATGGGCCTGAGCCGCCGCCTGCGGATCCTGGATCACGGCAACCACGGCATCCGGCGCGCCCTGCTGCAGCAATTCGCGTACCAGCCCCATCGTGTCCGAGGTCGCGCCCGCGCCGGGGTTGTCCTGGGTGTCGACAAGGATCACCGGCCCGCCTGCCGTTGCCAGACGCCCCAGAGCATGGGCAACCGCCTGCGGACCCTGCCGCAACCCTATAGCGGCGAAATCGGGCTCGGCCGCCGCCAGCGCAAGTGCCAGACGGGCCGCCGCCGTATCCGCCGCAGCCTGATCCCCGGCATAGACCAAGAGCGAAGGGCCGCAATCGGCGACATCGGCAGGGGGAAAGCCGCACAGCAGACTGGACACCGCATCGAAGCTGCGGTCGGCCCCGTCCTGAAGCGTCAGAAGCCGCTTCATCGGGTCGATCAGCGTGCATTGCGCATGAATCGGGATCAGATACTGCCCCTGTAGAAAGGCCTTTCCCGGCCGCCCGCCGCGATCAAGCCAGCGCAGGGTCTCGGCCACGACACGGTCGCCCGTCGTCTCCATATCCACATGGGGGTAGGTGCGATAGGCGATCAGCAGGTCGCTGTCCCGCACCATTCCCGCGCTGACATTGCCGTGGAAATCCAGCGCGGCGGCGATGAAGACCTGCGGGCCGAGCAGCATGCGGATCCGCTGGAGCAGCCAGCCTTCGGCATCGGCGATGCCCTCGACCACCATGGCGCCATGCAGGTCCAGCACCACGGCATCCAGCGGGCCGGCGGCCTGCAGGCCCGACAGAAGCTCGTCGGCCAAGGCAGCGAACGCAGCCGCCTCGACCTTGCCGCCGGGCTGGGCTTCGGCCCGCAGGAGGGGCAGGATCTCGACCGGCGCGGCCCGCAGCGCCCGCAACATGCCGCCCATGGCCCCGCCGCCCTGATCGAAGGCCGCAGTCAGCGCCTGTCCGCGCAGGATCGGCAGCGAAGACCCGTGGCTGTCGAAATCGGTCAGTGTGGTAGGGCAGGGGGCGAAGGTATTCGTCTCATGCACCAGCCCCCCCACGGCGATCCGCCTCATGCCGCGACCTCTGTCAACTGGCCAAGGAAGGAAACGGCAACGGGTCCGGTCAGCACCAGCATGCCATCCGGCTCTTCCCGGACCGAGAGCCTGCCCCCCGGCATGGCGATCTGCATCGCGTTCGCCCGGGTCAGCCCCAGCCGCCGCGCCGCGACGAGGGCCGCGCAGGCGCCGCTGCCGCAGGCCATGGTCAGGATCCCCGGCCGCTCCCAGACCACCAGGCGCATATGGCTTTCGTCGATGATCTCGGCCACGCCGACATTCGCGCCCTCGGGCAGCAGCGGATCGGCCTGAAGCGCTGCGGCCCAGCGGGGAATGTCGATCCCGTCGAGTGTGGGCACGAAGCACACGAGATGCGGGTTGCCCATGCTCAGCGCCGCCTGCGCGGTCAGCGGACCGGCCGTCAGGCCGGGGGCGAGCGGGTCGCGCGGCTCGGCCAGCGGCACCGCCTGCCAGTCAAGGCGCGCCGGTGGCAGGCGCAGGGAGACGGCATGATCACCCTCGATCTGCCCCTCGATCAACCCGCCAAGCGTCCCGATGCGGACGCTGTCGGCCCCGGTCTCGTGCAACATCAGCCAGGCCACGCAGCGGGTCGCGTTCAGGCAGGTCTGCGCTTCTTGCCCATCAATGTTGTAGATGCGCAGACGGACGTCCGTGCCTGCGGCCTGTGGGGATTCCAGCACCAGAACCTGATCGCCGCCCACCCCGGTATGGCGCGCGCAAAGCCCGGCCGCTTCGGCAGGTGTGGGCCGGAAAGGCCGGGCACGGCCATCGAAGACGATGAAATCGTTGCCCGCGCCGTGCATCTTGACGAAACCGCCGGGGACTTGCAGCGCCCGCGTCAGATCGGCCTGGGGCGGGAAAGGGGTCGTGGCGGTCATCCAGTCCTCGCGGGGGCGTTGCGGCCCGAGCAGTTGCACCCCGCGGAACATGCTGTCAAATTCATACTGATCCGCATTTCATTCACCCGGGATATAACATCCGCCATGCGTCTGACCCATCGGCAGCTGGAAATCTTCCGCTCTCTCATGCAGACGTTGAACGTCACCGAGACGGCGGCACAGCTTTGCTCTTCGCAGCCCACGATCAGCCGGGAACTGAAGGCGCTGGAAGAAGGGCTTGGCTTCATTCTTTTCCGCCGAGACAAGCGTCGGCTGGAGGTGACGCCCCGCGCCATCGCCCTGCATGTGATCGTGCAACGCAGCTTTGTCAGCCTGGACGAGATCCGGCGCGCGGCCGATGCGATCCGGGGCGACCGGCTGCAGCAGGTCTCGGTCGCCTGCCTGCCCGCCTTTGCCCATGCGCTGATACCGCAGGCGATCCGCCGCTTTCGCGTCAATCATCCGGACGCCCAGCTGAAGGTGCATTCCATCGAGGAATCCGTGCTGACGCGGGAGCTTCTGAACAATAACTTCGACCTCGGCGTGGTCGAGGGCCGGGTGCCAGGCGGGCTCGGCTCGCTGCTGCACCGCGAGGCTGGAGACCTGCTCTGCATCCTGCCTGCCGAGCATCCGCTGGCCCGGCATGACGTGATCGAGATCGGCCAGATGGCCGGGGCTGCCTTCATCTACTACGCCGAGGAAGACACCTATCGTCGGCAGATCGACGCCTGTTTCGATGCCGCCGGGGTCGGGCGCCAGCTGATGGTCGAGACCACCACCGCCACCTCCATCGGGGCGATGGTGGCGCATGGCATCGGCATCTCCATCGTCAATCCGCTGACTGCGCTGGCCTTTGAAGGACCTGGCCTGGTGGTCCGGCGGATGGCGCAGCCCATCCCCTACAGCCTGAACATCTGGCAACCCGACCCCGTGCATCAAAGCCAGTGGAGCGCCGGTTTCGTCGAGGCCATCGGGCAGGAGCTGGACGATGTGGTGGCACGGCTTTTGGCGCGCGGTCTTGCGCAGGGCTGACCGGGCCGAGCGTCTCTACCGCCTCAGCACGATTTGCGGAGGCGAGACGCAAAGGGACAGCCGCTGGGTGCCGCCATATATCAATAATGAATGAATGCGACGGAAAGCGATATTTTACAGCAGTGACCCTTTACCGCTAGCCTCCGGTAAAAGACTGGACTGACGGGGACTTCGGCGATCTGGACCATGGCAGTACATGCTGGGGAGATCGACCAACGGCGGTGGTTTCGGCCAGCGGGGGTGATGACAGCGCTATGGCAGCCCGGACCTATGAGGCGCGCGTGACGCGGGGGTGGAAACTCTACGACCCCCGGCTGGCCTGGCTTCTGGTGGCTCCGGCCGCGCTGCTGCTTTTGTGTTTCCTGATCCTGCCGATTCTGGTGATGGGGATTTATACCTTCTTCACCTTTGTCACAGCCGGGGTCGAGGATGCGACGCTGACTTGGGCCAACTGGCACGAGTTCCTGACCGACAGCTATTATCACGGCTTCCTGCTGAAGACCCTGCGGGTGGGGATGGTGACGGCGGCGATCTGCGGCGTGATCGGCTATTTCCCGGCCTATTTCATCTGGGCCACCGGTTTCCGGCACAAATGGCTGCTTCTGCTGCTGCTGATCGTGCCGTTCTGGATCAGCTTCACCATCCGCACCTTCTCCTGGATCCATATCCTGGGCGAACAGGGGTTGATCAATGTCTGGCTGATGAACCTTGGCCTGACCAATGCGCCGGTGCAGATGCTTTACACGGAAGGCGCGGTGATCATGGGGCTGATCCACTTCCTTCTGCCCTACATGATCCTGAACATATACGTCAGTCTTGAAGGGATCGACCGGACTCTGATTTCTGCAGCAAGATCAATGGGCTGTACCAATGCTCAGGCATTCCGCGAAGTGACATTGCCCCTCTCACTGCCCGGGCTGGCGGCCGGTCTGATGCTGTGCTTCGTGCTGGCGGCGGGCAGCTATGTGACGCCGCAACTCCTCGGCTCGGGGCGCGATGCGCTGTTTGGCAACCTGATCTATGATACCATCATGGGGCAGTTGAACTGGCCGATGGGCGCCACGCTGTCCATCGTGCTCTTCGTCGTCCTTGGCTCGGTCGCGGCGATCTATACCCGTTACATGGGGATGTCGCAGATCGTGAAAGGTCTGAGCGGATGAGCGGCGCGCGCGACAGAGAGGGCCGGTGGGCCTGGGCGCTGACGCGCCTGGTGACGGTTCTGGTCTATGTCTTCATGTTCGCACCGATCCTCGCGACGGTGGTGCTGTCCTTCAACAAGTCGATGTTCGGCGGCTTCCCGATGACCGGCTTTTCCTTCCAGTGGTATGGCAAGCTGCTGGAGAATGCCGCGGTCGTTCAGGCGTTCAAGACCTCGCTCTGGATCGCGGTCGTCACGGCGGCCGTCACCACGCTGGTGGGGATCGTCACCGCGCTGGCGCTGGTGCGCTTCGACTTCCGGGGCAAGGGGCTTCTGGGCACGCTGGTGATCCTGCCCGCGCTGGTGCCGGAGACCATTCTGGGCGTCGGTCTGCTGATCCTGATCAAGTCGATCGACCAGCCGCGCAGCCTGCCGATCCTGGTGCTGGGACATATCCTGCTGGCCTTGCCCTATGTGGTGCTGATCGCCCAGGCCCGGATGGTCGGGGTCAAGCGGATCTATGAAGAGGCGGCGATGTCGCTGGGTGCCTCGCGCCTTTCCACCTTCCGCGAGATCACCCTGCCGCTTCTGATCCCCGCCGTGGTGGCCGGTGCGTTGCTTGCCTTCACGATTTCCTTCGACAACACCTCGGCAAGCCTGTTCTGGCGTCCCGCCGGGGTTGAGACGATGCCGACCCAGATCCTGTCGATGCTGAAGACCTCGATCTCGCCCGAGGTCAACGCCCTTGGCACCGTGATGATCGTGATGACCGTGGGCATCCCGCTGATCGGCGGCATCCTGATCCAGATCTTCACCAGACGAACGAGACGATACAAAACCAGGGAGACTGCATGATGAAACTGACCACCACCACCCGGCTTGAGCGGCTGCAAGACCGCTACAAGAACGGCGGCCTTGACCGCCGGAGCTTTCTTGGCCTGACCGCCGCCTCTGCCGCATCGGCCGGGATCTTCCTGCCCTGGGGCAGCAAGGCCCTTGCGCAGGTAAAAGATATCCGCTTCGACGGCTGGGGCGGTGTCGTGCAGGAAGCGATGACGAAATACGCCTTCGAGCCCTTCACCGCGAAAAGCGGCGTCGGCGTTACCCAAGGCACTTTCGGCGACGAGAACGAGATCATCGCCAAGGCCAAGACCTCTGCCCCCGGCGACTTCCAGGTCATCCATTCCTCGGGCGTGGAATACTACGTCAAATACCTCAACGCTGGCCTGACCTCGGAAATCAACGAGGCCAATATCCCGAACATGGCCAATGTCATGCCCGCGATGATCGAGCCGTTCCGCAAGCTGGCGCCCAAGCTGTCGGCGGTGCCTTACGACTACGGCACCACCGGGATCGCCTACAACACCACCGTGATCTCGCCAGAGGAAGCGGCCCAGAAGGGCGCCTCGATGCTGTTCGACTCGGCCTATGCCGGGAAGATCGGCGGCTATGACAGCATGGTCACCCGCGTCTGGTATGCCGCGCTTGCCACTGGCCAGGACCCGAACAACATCGCCGATATGGATGCGGTCTGGGCCAAGGTCCGCGAGCAGCGCGATCTGGCGAAGAAGTTCTGGTCCTCGGGCGCGGAACTGATGGACCTGTTGTCGAAAGGCGAGATCGTCGTCACCGACGCCTGGTCGGGCCGCGTCGCCGCGCTGCAACAGCAAGGCGCGCCCATCGGCTATATCGACCCGCCCGGCTCTTACGCCTGGATGGAGGACATGCTGATCCTCAAGGGCTCGCCGATGGCGGAATGCGAGGAACTGGTCAACTTCATGCTCGACACCGCGACCTCCATCGCGGTGGCGGAAGGCCAGAACTACCCGCCGTCGCTGGACCCGACCAAGGTGGAACTGACCGACAAGGTGAAAGCGCTGCCCGCGTTCGATCCGACCGGCAAGATGGAGGCCCTGACCTTCGCCGATCCGAATTACTGGTCGGCGAACGAGACCGAGTGGCAGAAACAGTGGGACAGGATCGCCAAAGGTGCCTGACTCTTCCGAAAACCAGTCCCGGCCAGCAGCCGGGACTACCCCCGCGGTCGAGTTTCTCAATGTCGAGGTCTCCTACGGCAAATTCGTTGCCGTGCATGACTTTTCCCTGACCATCGAGAAGGGCAGTTTCGTGACCCTCCTTGGCCCCTCGGGCTGCGGCAAGACCACGCTTCTGCGCTCGATCGCCGGGCTGGTGGACATCACCCGTGGCCAGATCTCCATCGGCGGGCGGCGGATCGACGATGTTCCGATCTACCGACGCAACATCGGACTTGTGTTCCAGAACTACGCGCTCTTCCCGCATAAAAGCATCTTCGACAATGTCGCCTTCGGGCTGAAATACCGCAACGTGCCCAAGGCCGAGATCGCCAGCCGAGTGACCCGCGCGCTGGAGATGGTGCGCCTGCCCGGGTCCGAGAAAAAGCTGCCCTCGCAGCTTTCGGGCGGTCAGCAGCAGCGCATCGCCCTGGCCCGCGCCATCGTTTTCGAGCCCGAGGTTCTGCTTCTCGACGAACCCCTGTCCGCGCTGGATGCCAACATGCGTGAGGAAATGCGGGTCGAGATCAAGAAGATCCAGAAACAGACCGGCATCACCGCCATCTTCGTGACGCATGATCAGGAAGAGGCGCTGTCGATGTCCGACCGGATCGTGGTGATGAACGCCGGCGGGGCCGAACAGATCGGCACCCCGCAAGAGGTTTACGACCGCCCCGCCACCCCTTTTGTTGCCGATTTTCTGGGCAAGGCCAACATGCTGCCCGGCCGCGTCAGCGCCCTGCGCACAGGTGGTGTCAGCGTCATCCTGTCGGGTGGCCATGCGCTGGATCTGGACACCCCTCGCACCCTCGCGGTGGGGGATGCGGTGACGGTGGTGGTGCGCCCGCAGATGCTGACGGTCCGGCCCGGCCCGGGGGCGAACCGGCTGCAGGGCAAGGTCACTTCGACCTCCTATCTGGGCGGCCGGATCATCTATGAGGTCGACATCGGAGAGGCTGCGCCGCTTCGCGTCAATACTGCCATCAGCGGCCAGATGGCGGCCGAGGGCGACAGTATCGAGCTGGGCTTTGCACCCAGCGATTGCGTGATACTCTGATCTTTCTGTCGGGAACTGTCAGACGAAACTGATCTGCCAGGCCTGTGGGCCGGGAGTTTCAGGGGCGGTCGCACCAGCCTGCTTGGCAACGGTCGAGCAACACTGGAGTTTTGCCCGACCGCCGGGCGAGGCGGGCGATGGAACGCACCAGCGGGATATTCCTCTGGCAAAGCCTGCAATACGGCTCAGGCGCCCTTCTCCGGGTTGTAGCTCAGAAGGCGCAGCGCATTCAGGGTCACCAGCACAGTGGCCCCGGTGTCGGCCAGAATGGCGATCCACAGGCCGGTCAGGCCCAGCACTGTCGTGACCAGAAACACCGCCTTCAGCCCCAGCGCGATGGTGACGTTCTGCCGAATGTTCGCCATCGTCGCCCGGGCGAGCCTGATCTTGGTCGCAATGTCCGACACCCGGTCGCGCAGGATTGCGGCGTCCGCTGTCTCCAGCGCCACATCCGTGCCGGAGCCCATCGCCACGCCGACCGATGCCTGCGCCAGCGCCGGAGCGTCGTTGATCCCGTCGCCGACCATCATGACGCCGCCATCGGCTGCCATGGCGCGGATTGCCGTGACCTTGTCCTTGGGCATCATCTCGGCCTTGTGGTCCAGCCCCAGCCCCCCGGCAATCGCCGCGGCCGTGCGGGCGTTGTCGCCGGTCAGCATGACCGCCTTCAGCCCGAGCGCCTTTAGCTGGCGCACGCCTTCCATCGCGTCGGTCTTCGGTTCGTCGCGCAAGGCGATCAGCCCCAGCGCCCGGCCTTCGCGGAAGACCACCGAGAGCGACTTGCCCTCGGCCTCCAGCTGCTCTGCCCGGGAAACCCCCTCGGGCGCCATCACGCCCTTTTCCATGGCAAAGCGCAGGGAACCGACCCAAGCCAGGAGGCCCTCCACCTTGGCCTCTGCCGCCTTGCCGACGATGTTCCGTCCCTCTGTTGCAGCCGGAGTCTTCACCCCGGCCGCCGCCGCGCGGTCCATGATCGCCACGGCAAGGGGGTGGCTCGACCCCGCCTCGACCCCGGCGGCGACGGTCAGCACCTCGGCCTCGGTCGCGCCGTCCAGCGCCACCACATCCGTCACCACCGGCTGGCCCCGCGTCAGCGTGCCGGTCTTGTCGAATGCCACGGTCTGCACCTTCGCCGCTGCCTCGATCACCGCGCCGCCCTTCATCAGCAACCCCCGCTTCGCGCCTGCCGACAGCGCGGACGCAATGGATGCGGGAACGGAGATCACCAGCGCGCAGGGGCAGCCGATGAGAAGAAGTGTGAGGCCGCGGTAGATCCATGTCTCCCACGGCGCGCCGGTGAACAACGGGGGCACCACGATCACAAGCACCGACAGCGCGACGATAAGCGGCATGTACCACCGGCTGAAGCGGTCGATGAACCGCTCTGTTGGCGCGCGGGCCTCCTCGGCCTCTTCCACGAGCTTGATGATGCGCGCTATCGTGTTGTCCTCGGCCGCCTTGGTCACCTTGATGCGCAAGGCGGCCTCGGTGTTGATCGACCCGGCAAAGACGGCATCGCCCGGTCCCTTGGTCACCGGCACGCTTTCGCCCGTCACCGGGCTATCATCGACGCCCGAGGTGCCCTCGATAATCTCGCCATCCGCCGGAATGCGATCGCCGGGGCGGGCCAGCACGATCTGGCCGATCTCCAGGCTTTCGGCGGGCACCTCGCGTGTTTTTCCCGAAACCTCCAGCAGCGCCGTCTTCGGCACCAGGTTCGCAAGCGCCCGGATGCCGTCGCGCGCCTTGTTGGCGGCGACACCCTCCAGCACTTCGCCCACCGCGAAAAGGAACACGACCAGCGCCGCTTCCTCGGCCGCGCCGATGAAGAGCGCCCCGATGGCCGCGATGGTCATCAGGCTTTCGATGGTAAAGAATTGCCCCATCCGCGCGGCGGCGAAGGCCCGTTGCGCCACGGGCGCCACTCCGATCACGCAGGCCGCGACAAAGGCCCAATAGCCGACGGGACCGGGGAACAGGGATTCAACCACCCAGGCTGCGGCCAGGAGGACTGCCGTGAAGATGACAAGCTTGCCTTTGCTGGTCTGATACCAGCGCTTGCCGCGATCCTTGGGATCGTCGTGGATATGGCCGGGGCTGCCGTGGCCGGAGTCGCCCTGCGCCGCCTTGGGATGATGGTCATGCCCGTCGTCGTCATGGTGCCCGTCGCCATGGATATGCTTCGACGAGGGGGCCTCTCCCGCAGACTCGGGCAGTACGAAGGTCTTCTTCCTTGGGGCGGCCGTGCCCTTCGCCGCGATGCCGTAGCCCAGCGACTTGACCGCAGCCTCGATTTTTTCCTTCGGCGTCGTTTCCGGCTCCAGATCAAGCGACAGCTTTTCGGCCATCAGCGCGACCGAGACATTGGCAACGCCCGGCATTCGTTCGACGGCCTTCGTGACCTTGGCTACGCAGGAGGCACAATCCATCCCGGTGACGTTCCATTCCAGCCGCTCTGCCATCGCCCGTTCCTTCCGTCTCCCGATTGTCCGAATCGGGTCAGCAGTCTATCTAGTTCCTCTAGCGACTATAGGTTCAAGAGGAAAAACCATGCTGACCATCGGCAAGCTTGGGCAAGCGGCAGGGGTGAAGGTGCCGACCATCCGGTATTATGAACAGATCGGGCTGATGCCCGAAGCCGGCCGGAGCAGCGGGAACCAGCGGCTTTATCCAGCTGCCATGCTGGACAGGCTTTCCTTCATCCGCCACGCACGCGAGCTGGGGTTCCCGCTTGAGGCGATCCGCGATCTTTTCAGTCTTTCCGATCAGCCGGACCAGCCCTGCGCCGCGGTCGATGACATCGCGCGCACCCAGCTGGCCGCCACCCGCGCCCGAATCGCGCGACTGAAGGCTCTTGAGATGGAGCTGGAGCGGATGCTGGAGCAATGTTCCTGTGGCACGGTCGAGAACTGCCGGGTGATAGAAGTGCTGAGTGATCACGCGCATTGCGCACATGAGCACCATTTTGGTGAGGCCATCTGATCGTGCCGACAACGACCGCCGTTTACGCCCTTGCCGCCGCTTTGGAGATCGCTGGCCGTGATCGCCCGTGAGATCGGGGGCAAGCCGGTTGAGGCGATGCGCGCTCACCAACGCTGGCGGTGGCCGCAGGGTGCCGACCCGATCCGGGCCCAAGCCGACCCTGGAGGTTCGGAACCGCCGGAGTGAGCGGCGAGGCGCCCTCACAGCTTGAGTTTGCCCGCCTGCGCACATACACCTTCCAGTGACCAAGGAAGGACCCTCCCCATGCGCATTCATCAGGATCTGGCCGACACGATCGGGAACACGCCGCTTCTGAAGCTGAAGAAGGCGTCGGAGATGACCGGCTGCACGATCCTCGGCAAGGCCGAGTTCATGAACCCGGGCCAGTCGGTCAAGGACCGGGCGGCGCTGTATATCATCAGGGACGCGGTGGCGAAGGGGCTTCTGAAGCCGGGCGGGACCATCGTCGAGGGCACGGCGGGCAATACCGGGATCGG
>Ga0209793_1000293_pt1 | contig 69261 bp, 58 predicted proteins | sample EBPBio122009_DNA_FD_185863 | JGI IMG/M metagenome (GOLD analysis project Ga0209793, IMG submission 185863) | Wastewater treatment Type I Accumulibacter community from EBPR Bioreactor in Madison, WI, USA - Reactor 1_2/2/2009_ DNA (SPAdes) (version 2) | ecosystem: Engineered > Bioreactor > EBPR >... | reverse complement strand
GCCCTTCCCGGCGATCAACGTCAACGACTCGGTCACCAAGTCGAAGTTCGACAACAAGTACGGCTGCAAGGAATCGCTGGTCGACGGCATCCGCCGCGGTACCGACGTGATGATGGCCGGCAAGGTCGCCGTCGTCTGCGGCTATGGCGACGTCGGCAAGGGTTCCGCCGCATCGCTCCGCGGCGCCGGCGCCCGCGTGAAGGTCACGGAAATCGACCCGATCTGCGCCCTGCAGGCCGCCATGGACGGTTTTGAAGTCGTGCAGCTCGAGGACGTCGTGTCCTCCGCCGACATCTTCATCACCACGACCGGCAACAAGGACGTCATCCGCATCGAGCACATGCGCGAGATGAAGGACATGGCGATCGTCGGCAATATCGGCCACTTCGACAACGAGATTCAGGTCGCCTCGCTGCGCAATCTCAAGTGGACGAACATCAAGCCGCAGGTCGACATGATCGAGTTCCCGAAGGGCAACCGCATGATCCTGCTCTCGGAAGGCCGCCTGCTGAACCTCGGCAACGCGACCGGCCACCCGTCCTTCGTCATGTCCGCCTCGTTCTCGAACCAGGTTCTGGCCCAGATCGAGCTCTACACGAAGGGCGACGCGTACAAGAACGAAGTCTACGTCCTGCCCAAGCAGCTCGACGAGAAGGTCGCGCGCCTGCACCTCGCCAAGCTCGGCGCCCGCCTCACGGAACTCTCCGAGGAGCAGGCCGGCTATATCGGCGTGACGACGCAGGGTCCGTTCAAGGCCGAGCACTACAGGTACTGATCCTTACCCGGATTATCCACAACATCTAGAGGCGGCGCGCTTGACACAAGCGCGCCGCCTCTTTTTTGGCCCCGTCCCTTCCCGACGATTCGGGAAACAAGTATCGTTTAAGGCGTTGATTCGGCGCGCAGATGCGGACCTTCGCGCCGGATTGGGATGTCTTGTCGATCAGGCGGCAAACGGACGGAGACATACCGGGGATGATGTCGGAAGAAAAACGAGGCCGTTCCGGGCAGGCTTTTGGCCTGACGGGGCGGGATACGGCGCATGCATTTGCGCCGAAAAACATGGTTAATGGCTGGTTGACGCGGCGCGCAAGGCGCCTGCTGACGGCTGGCTCGGCGCTGGCGTCGCTTGCCTTTGCAGGCCCGGCGCATGCCGCCCCCTATCTCGCCACCACAGAAGTCGTCACCGGCTCCCTGCTGCTCGGCGTGCTGTCGGCGGCAATGATCTCGGCGGTCTGGATGATCCGCCTGCGCGGCCGCGTTGAGGCCGAGCACCGCGAACTGCGCGCGCATCTCTCCGACGCCCGCCACACCGTTTCCCGCCTGCAGGCGCTGATCGGCGACAAGAACCGCCGCATCGTCATGTGGGACGGACTTTCCGGCAAGCCGGAATTCCTCGGCCAGCTTCCGCCGGAGACCGGCGCGCCGCAGGCCGACCGCGATTTCCTCGCCTTCGGCCGCTGGCTGAAGCCGGCCTCCGCCAGCGAGATCGAGCGCGCCGTCGAGAAGCTGCGCTCGCAGGCCCAGAGCTTCGACCTCGTTGTGGAGACCACCCGCGAGGAAGTGCTGGAGGCGCAGGGCCGCGTTTCCGGCGGACAGGCCTTCGTGCGCTTCGTGGCGCTCAACAACCTGCGCGCCGAAGCCGCCGGGCTGAAGCTTGAGCGCGACCGGCTGGTCGCGGCGCTGACGACCCTTCAGGGCCTGCTCGACCAGATCGACCTGCCCGTCTGGCAGCGCGCCGCGGACGGTTCGCTCGCCTGGGTGAACGAAGCCTATGCCGAGGCCGTTGAGGCCAAGGACGCCGCCGGCGCCGTCACCGAGGGCCGCGAGCTGCTGCCGACAATCGCGCGGGAAAAGATCCGCGCCACCAGCACCTACGACACGCCGTTCCGCGACAAGGTCTCGACCGTCGTGCATGGCAACCGCAGCTTCTTCGACGTGATCGATGCGCGCAGCGCAAGCGGCTCCGCCGGCATCGCCGTCAACGTCTCCGATGTCGAGGCGGTGCGCGAGGAACTGGTGCGCACGCTGAAAAGCCACGCCGAGACGCTCGACCATCTGGCGACACCGGTCGCGATCTTCGACGGCGACCAGCGCCTGCAATTCTACAACCAGGCCTTCCAGACCATGTGGGAGATCGACACGGCGTTCCTGGAAAGCAAGCCCGGCAACGGCGAGCTGCTGGACCGCCTGCGCGCGGCGGGGAAGCTGCCGGAACAGCTCAACTGGAAACAGTGGAAGGAAACCGCGCTTTCCGTCTACCGCGCCATCGACACCCAGACCGACCTCTGGCACCTGCCGAACGGCCAGACGCTGCGCGTCTTCGCCACAGCCCGCCCGCAAGGCGGCGCGACCTGGGTCTTCGAGAACCTGACGGAAAAGGTCGATCTCGAAACGCGCTACAACACGCTGGTGCAGGTGCAGGACGAGACGATCGACCATCTTGCCGAAGGCGTCGCGGTGTTCAGCCCGGACGGGCGCATCCGCCTTTCCAACCCGGCCTTCCGGGCGCTTTGGGGCATCAGCGAGGCCGAGGCGAAGTCAGGTACGCATATCCGCGCCATCGAGCAGGCCTGCGCGCCGTCCTACGACAAGCCGGACGGCTGGAAGCGCTTCGCGCATATGATCACCAGCTTCGACGACGAGCGGCCTTCCTGCCAGGGCGTCCTTGAGCTGCGCACCGGCCTCATCCTCGACTTCGCGGTCATTCCGCTCTCCAACGCCCAGACGATGCTGACCTTCGTCAACGTTACCGACAGCGTGCGCGTCAGCCGCGCCTTGACCGAGAAGAACGAGGCGCTGCGCAAGGCGGATGCGCTGAAGAACAATTTCGTGCAGCACGTTTCCTACGAGCTGCGCTCGCCGCTGACCAATATCATCGGTTTCGCCGACCTCCTGAAGACACCGACCATGGGCGACCTCAACGACCGGCAGTCCGAATATGTCGACCATATCGCGACGTCCTCGGCCGTGCTGCTGACCATCGTCAACGACATCCTCGACCTTGCCACCGTCGATGCCGGCATCATGGAACTCGACTATACCGAGATCAACCTGACGGACCTCATCGACGACGTGTCGATGCAGTTCGCCGACCGGCTGCACGACGCGCAGGTGACGCTTGAGATCACCGCGCCCGACAATCTCGGCACCATCATCGCGGACCAGCAGCGGCTGAAACAGATCCTCATCAAGCTGCTCAGCAACGCCGCGAATTTCGCGCCGCCGGGCAGCGCCATCGGCTTCCGCTGCTGGCGCGAGGGCAGCGATCTTGTCTTCACGGTCTCCGACCGGGGGCCGGGCATTCCGCAGGACGTGCTGACCACGGTGTTCAACCGCTTCGAGAGCCACGGCCGCCACGGCGGCGCGGGTCTCGGCCTTTCCATCGTGGAAAGCTTCGTCAGCCTCCACCACGGCACCGTGAAGATCGACAGCCACGAAGGCCGCGGCACCGACGTCACCGTGCGCATTCCCTCCGCCACGATGACCTCGTTCGCGGCTGCGGAATAGGCGCATGGCGCTCGACATCTTCCTTGCCGACGAAGCCGCCACCATCCGCTTCGGGGAGGACATGGCGATTGCGCTCAAGCGCGGCGACTATGTCGCGCTGTCGGGCGATCTCGGCGCGGGCAAATCCACCTTTTCGCGCGCGGTGATCCGCGCCATCGCGGACGATGCCTATCTGGAAGTGCCGAGCCCGACCTTCACGCTCGTGCAGAGCTACGACCTGCGCGTTCCCGTCGCCCATTTCGACCTCTACCGCATCGCTGACGCCGCCGAGATCGATGAACTCGGCTTCGACGAAGCGCTTGCGGACGGGATCTGCCTCGTCGAATGGCCGGAAAAGGGCGAAGGCGCGCTGCCCGCCGATGGTATCGTGTTGACCTTCATGCATGAGGGTGATGGGCGGCGTGTTTCCATCGACGGCCCGGCGCCGGCGCTTGCCCGCATCCAGCGGTCCCTCGCCATCCGCGCCTTCCTCGACGAAGCCGGCTACCGGGATGCCATCCGCCGGCACCTGACGGGCGATGCCTCCGTGCGCGCCTATGAGCATGTCCATTCCGCCGGCACGCGCTACGTGCTGATGGATGCGCCGCGCCACACGCCCGGCCCGATCCTCGCCCACGGCAAATATTACCAGCAGATCGCCCATATCGCCGAGGACGTGAAACCGTTCATCGCCATCGGCCGGCACCTCGCTTCCCGCGGCCTTCGCGCCCCCGCCATCTACGAGACGGATATCGAACAAGGCATCCTCTTGATCGAGGACCTCGGCAGCGAAGGCGTTCTCAATGCGGAGGGTGTGCCGATCGCGGAGCGCTATCTGGAGAGCGCGGCCTGCCTCGCAACGATGCACGGCCAGCCATTCGCGCGCGATCTTCCGGTGGCCGATGGCATCGTCCATACCGTACCGGATTTCGACCGCGACGCCATGCAGATCGAGGTGAGCCTGCTCACCGACTGGTATCTGCCCTTCAAGCGCGGCATGCCGGCGAGCGACGAGGAGCACCGGGACTATATCGCCATCTGGGACCGGCTGATCGAAAGCCTTGCGGCCGCCGAGCACAATCTTCTCCTGCGCGACTTCCATTCGCCGAACATCATCTGGCGGCCGGAGGCTCAGGGCACCGACCACGTCGGCATCATCGATTTCCAGGACGCGATGATCGGCCCCTCGGCCTATGACGTCGCCTCGCTGGTACAGGATGCCCGCGTCGACATCCCCGACGACCTGGCGGACGGCATGCTCGCCCGCTACCTTTCGCTACGGGAAAAACAGGGCGATTTCGACCGGGACCGTTTCCTGCGCGGCTGGCATGTCATGGCGGCGCAGCGCAACTGCAAGCTCGTCGGCATCTGGGTGCGGCTGATGCAGCGTGACGGCAAGCCGGCCTATATGCGCCACATGCCGCGCACCTTCCGTAATCTTACGCGGGCGCTTTCCCATCCCGACCTCGCCCCCTTGCGCGTCTGGTGCGAAAAGGCTGGAATCCTCGCGACCGAATCATAGCGCGAGTGCCCCGATGAAGATCGAAGACGCCATGGTGCTGGCCGCCGGCCTTGGAACGCGCCTGCGCCCAATCACGAACACCATGCCCAAGCCCCTCGTACCCGTCGCCGGCAAGCCGATGATCGACTACGGGCTGGATGCGCTGGCCGAGGCGGGCATCAAACGCGCCGTCGTCAACGTGCACCACTTCGCCGACCAGATGACGACGCATCTGGCAGGCCGCACCGTGCCGGAAATCATCTTTTCCGACGAGACCGACCAATTGATGAATTCCGGCGGCGGGCTTTCCAGAGGCCTGAAGCTGCTGGGGCGCGAACCCGTGCTCGTCATGAACGCTGACCTCTTCTGGATCGGCGAGAAAGCCGGGCAGAAGACCAATCTCCAGCGGCTCGCGGAAACCTTCGATCCCGATGCCATGGACATGCTCATGCTCTGCGTGAAGCTCGAAGATACGACAGGGCACAACGGCAAGAAGGACTTTTCGCTCGACGCGGAAGGAAGGCTTACCCGCTATCAGGAAGGCAGCGGCATGCCGGTCGTCTATGCCGGGGCGCTCGCCCTGATGCCTGTTCTGCTCGACGATGCGCCCGATGACGCCTTCAACCTCAATATCTATTTCGACCGCGCCATCGAGAAGGGCCGGCTGCACGGCATCATGCTGGAAGGCCACTGGATCACCGTCGGCACGCCCGAGGCGATCGGCGCGGCGGAAGCCGTGATCGGCGCCTTCCGTGAGGCGGCGGCGTGACGGACGGCCGGGGCGGCCGCATCTATTCGATCCCCGCGAGCCTGCCTTTCCTGAAGACGGTCGCCGAAAGCCTCGTCGATGGGCGGCTCGTGCCCGGTTTCACCTACGATCCGGCCGATCCGCTGGCGCTGGCCGACGTCACCATCTATGTGCCGACCCGGCGCTCGGCCCGCGTCATCCGCTCGGAATTCGTCGATCTCTTCGGCGGGCGCTCGGCCATCCTTCCCACCATCCGCGCGCTCGGCGAGACGGACGACGACAGCGGCTTCTTCGACGAGGTGGCCCCCGCCCTCCTCGACATGGCCGAACCGCTTTCCGGCCCGACGCGGCTTCTGGAGCTGGCCCGCCTCGTTCTCGCCTGGCGCAACCGCCTGCCGGCCGCCGTCACCTCCATCCATGCCGACAGCCCGCTCGTCGCCCCCGCAAGCCCGGCGGATGCCGTGTGGCTCGCCCGCAACCTCGCCGAGATCATCGACGCGATGGAGACGGAGGAGCTGGACTGGTCGGCGCTGGATAATCTCGACACGTCCAACCATGCGCTCTGGTGGCAGCTCACCGCCGAATTCCTGAAGATCGCCAGCGATTTCTGGCCGGCGCGGCTGACGGAGCTGAACCGTTCCTCCCCCTCTCTCCGGCGCAATGCGACGCTGCATGCCGAAACGGAGCGCTATCGCCATTCCCCGCCCGCCGGCCCCGTCATCATCGCCGGCTCTACGGGCTCCATTCCGGCAACGGCCGGGCTGATCGCCGCCGTGGCGGACCTGCCGAACGGCGTCGTCATCCTTCCGGGACTGGACCGTTTCATGTCGGATGCCGAATGGCTGCTGGTCGGCCGGCAGGACGGCGCGCAGAAGCCCGACGCCACCTCGCGCAGCCACCCGCAATACGGCCTTCACCGGCTACTCGCCCGCATGGGTCGCACACGGGACGACGTTGAAACACTGGGCATGCCGCCGGAAGCTCTGGAATACCGTACAAAAATCCTCTCCAGCGCCTTCCTGCCGACGCAGGCGACGGCAGGCTGGGGCGAAGTCCGCGGCACGCTCGATCCGGATGCGATGGCGGCAGCCTTCCGTGATGTTTCCCTCATCGAGGCCGCGAACGAGCGTGAGGAGGCCCTGGCCATCGCCATTGCGCTGCGGCTTGCGCTGGAAGAAAGCGACGACGCGCAGGCGGCGCTGATCACGCCGGACCGCAAGCTCGGCCGGCGCGTTGCCGCGGAACTTGTCCGCTTCGGCATCGAGGCGGACGATTCGGCCGGCACGCCGCTGCTCTCCACGCCGCAGGGCACGCTGCTGCGCCTGCTCGCCGAGGCGACACTGCGACCCGGCGATCCGGTGCCGCTGGTCGCTCTCCTGAAACATCCCCTCGCCCGTTTCGGCCTTGCCGAGGCGGAGATCCGCGCGGCGGTGACCGCGCTGGAACTGACGGCGCTGCGCGGCGGTACAGTGGAGATCGACATTTCCACGCTGGAACCGCTGCTGGAAGCCGCTCTCGCGCAGCAGGCAGGCGACCGCCATCCGCCAGCCTGGCGCACGGCGCTGCCGGAAGGTGCCGTTCCGCTGGCCAAGGCCCTCGCGCGCCGCATCACCGAGGCGGTCGAACCGCTGGCCGGCCTCCTCGTGCAGCAAAGCCGGACGGGGCGGCGCTTCTCCTCCAAGCTGCCGCTCTCCGACTGGGCGGAGCGGACCGGGCGGGCGCTGGAAGCGGTGGTGGTGGACGAGCGCGGCGATCTTGCGACGCTCTGGTCCGGCGAGGCGGGCGACAGCCTTGCCAACCTCCTGAAAAGTGTCATCGAGACCGATGGACAGATCGAGGCCGACGGGCCGCAATGGTGCGATATCATCGAGGCGCTGGCGACGAGCGAGAGCGTCAAGCCGCGTTCCATGCGCCATCCGCGCGTCTTCATCTTCGGCGCGCTCGAATCGCGCCTGCAGAGCGTCGATACGGTGGTGATCGGCGGGCTGAACGAGGGAACCTGGCCGGGACAGGCGGCGAACGACGCGTTCCTCTCCCGCATCATGAAGGTGGAGATCGGGCTGGAGCCGCCGGAGCGCCGTATCGGCCAGCTCGGCCACGACCTGCAGATGGCCGCCGGCGCACCGAAGCTCATCCTGACGCGCGCGCTGCGCAACGGCACCGCACCCACCGTCGCCTCGCGCTGGCTGCAACGGCTGCTCGCCGTCGGCGGCCCCACGCTGGCAAGCGACCTGCGGACACGCGGCAAGGATTTCGTCCTCTGGGCAAATGCCGTGGACAGGAGCGCGCCGGTGCCGAATGCGCCGCGCCCGGCCCCCCGTCCGCCGGCAGACCTGCAGCCGAAAAAATACTCCTTCAGCCAGATCGGCCGGCTGCGGCGCGATCCCTACGCGATCTATGCCCAGCATATCCTCCGGCTCGATCCGGTCGCCCCCTTCAATCTCGATCCCGGCCCGGCCGAGCGCGGTTCGCTTTATCACCGCATCGTCGATCGTTTCGTGCGGGAGGAGACGACCGGGGAACCGCAGTCGTTGATAAGCCGGATTCTCACTGAGGAATTCGACGCGATAAGCCTGCCGCCGCATATCGACGCTGTCTGGCGGCCCCGCTTTGCCGCCGTCGCCCGCGCCTTCGTGGAATGGCACCTGAAGCGGGCAGCCGGGGTACGGGAGAGCCTGACGGAAGTGCCGGCCTCGCTCGATCTCTCCCTGAGCGGCGTGCGGCTCACAGGCATTGCCGACCGCATCGACATCCTGCCGGACGGCAGCGCCGATCTTCTCGACTACAAGACCGGCAGCACGCCCTCCCTGAAGGTGGCGCGGGCGCTGCTCGATCCGCAGCTTGCGCTGGAGGCGGCGGCGATCAGGCGCGGAGCGTTCCGCGGCCCCGGCATCCGCGAGCCGGCGAACCTTTTCTATGTGCGCCTCAAACCCGGCGAACGGTTCAAGGAAGAGCAGGTCAACAACGAGCACTCCAAATCCGCCAACACGACGCCGAAATCCGCTTCCGACCTAGCGGAGGAAGCGCTTGCCGAACTGGAGAAGCTGCTGACGGGGCTGATCGAAGGGCGCTACGGCTTCGCCTCGCGGCTGATCCCCGAACAGGAACGGGATTATGGCGGAGAATACGATCATCTGGCGCGCGTCGCCGAATGGTCGTCTGCCGAAAACAGCGGGGAGGCCGAAGATGCTTGAGGAAGACAGGCCCGCCTCTTTGGAACCCGCCGCCTGGCTGGACTGGACGTCGCGCAAGCAGGCGACCGCCTCCGATCCGCGCCGTTCGGCCTGGGTTTCGGCCAATGCCGGCTCGGGCAAGACGCATGTGCTGACGCAGCGCGTCATCCGCCTGCTGCTCGCCGGCTGCCGGCCCTCGGCGATCCTGTGCCTGACCTATACCAAGGCCGCAGCGTCGGAAATGTCGAACCGCGTCTTCGAACGGTTGGCCGAATGGGCGACGCTGTCAGACGAGGCGCTGTCCGATCGGGTGGCGGCCATCGAGGGCGAGAGACCAGACCTGTTCAAGCTGGCCGAGGCACGGCGGCTCTTCGCCCGGTCGCTCGAAACGCCGGGCGGGCTGAAGATCCAGACCATCCACGCCTTCTGCGAGGCGCTGCTGCACCAGTTCCCGCTGGAAGCCAATGTCGCGGGTCATTTCTCCGTGCTCGACGACCGGGCGGCGGCCGTGCTGCTGGCGGATGCGCGGCGCAAGCTCCTCACCGCGACGGCGAGCGAAGACGACCGGACGCTCGCTGCCGCCTTCGCCACGGTGCTCGACATCGCCGACGATACGGGGCTGGAAAAGCTGATTTCCGACATCATCGCCAGCCGCGGTCCGATCCGCGAATTCTTCGAAGCCACGGAGAAGGCCGGCGGCACGGAGGTGGTGCTTCGCCGGGAAATCGGACTGGCGCCGGGCGAGACGGCAGAGGACATGCTCGACGCCTTCTGGCCGCTCGACGGCTTGCAGGGAGCGGTGCTGGAAAGCTTTCTCGCTGCTGCGGAAAACCTTGGCAGCGATACGGTGAAGGCCACCGCCGCCGGATTGCGCGGGATCGCGCGGCTGACGGATGCCGAGGCGCGGCGGGCGGCTCTCCACGATCTCTTCTTCACCGGCACCGGCTCGCCGCGCAGCCTGGAGCGCTCGTTCCTCTCCAAGAAGGTACGCGACAGCGCGCCCCATCTGGAGGCTGTGCTACAGGCCGCGCAGGCCCATGTGATCGCCTGTGACGACCGGCTTCGGCGTTTTCGTATGTACGAGGCGACGCTTGCTGCGCTCGTCATCGCCGAGCGGCTGATCGGCGACTACGAGGACCTGAAGCGGGCGCGCAGTCTGCTCGATTTCGACGACCTGATCGACCGCACGGCGGCGCTGCTCACCCGGGACCAGGTGAGCGCCTGGGTGCACTACAAGCTCGACCAGGGCATCGACCACATCCTCGTCGACGAGGCGCAGGATACCAGCCCCCGGCAATGGCAGATCGTCAAGGCGCTGACGGACGACTTCTTCGCCGGCGAAACGGCGCGCATCGCCGGTCGCACGATCTTTGCGGTGGGGGACGAGAAGCAGTCGATCTATTCCTTCCAGGGCGCGCGGCCGGAGCGGTTCGCCGAGGAGGGCCGGGACGTTTCCCGCCGCACGCGGATGGCGGAGGCTGCCTTCAGCCCGATCCGGCTGCTGCTCTCCTTCCGCTCGACGCGCGACGTGCTTTCGGCGGTCGACCAGGTGTTCCTCGATCCCGGCAATGCGCGCGGGCTGACGCCGGACGGCGGCGAGATCGTGCATGCCTCCAATCGCGGGCGCGAGCCGGGAGCGGTCGATATCTGGGAGGTGATCGCAGCGCCACCGGGTCTGGACGAAGAAGACTGGACAGCGCCCTTCGACGCCGTTGCCGAGGAAGCGCCGATCAATGTTCTGGCCCGGCGCATCGCCGATACGCTTGCGGGCTGGATCGGCCGCGAGACGGTGACCGAAAAGGGCAAGGCCCGGCCGATGGAGGCGGGCGACGTGATCGTGCTGGTGCGCAAGCGCGACGCCTTCGTCAATGCGCTGACCCGCACGCTGAAGCAGCGGCACAACCTGCCTGTCGCAGGGGCCGACCGGTTGGTGCTGACCAAGCACATCGCCGTGCAGGACCTGATGGCGCTCGGCCGCTTCGCCGTATTGCCGGAGGACGATCTTTCGCTGGCTGCGCTTTTGAAAAGCCCGCTGTTCGGCCTCGATGAAGACAGCCTGTTCGAGCTTGCCGCCCGGCGCGGCGAGAAGCAGGCGCTCTGGGCGCGGCTCCGCGACATGGCGCAGATGGATGAAAGGCTTGCGACGGTCGTTCGCCGGCTTGAAGGCACGATTTCCGATGCGCGCGGTCAGTCGGTATACGACTTCTATGCGCGCATCCTCGGCGCGGGCGGCGGGCGGCGTGCCTTCCTTGCCCGGCTCGGGGCGGAGGCGGGCGAGATCATCGACGAATTCCTGACCTTCGCGCTGGAGCAGGAGGAAAACGGCCTGCCGGGCCTGCAGGCCTTCGTCTCGACGCTGGAGCTGGAAGCTCCCACCGTCAAGCGGGAGCAGGACAAGGCGCGCGGCGAGATCCGCATCATGACCGTGCATGCCGCCAAGGGGCTCGAGGCACCGGTCGTCTTCCTCGTCGACGGCGGGGCGAAGGCATTCAGCCACAGCCATATGCCGCAGCTTCGTTTCCTCTCGGGGCTGGGCCCGCCCGGCGGCCTGCCGGCCTGGCTGCCGCTGAAGGATCTGGGCAATGAACTGACCGAGGCCGATGCCGAGCGCATCAAGGCCGGGGCGGAAGAGGAATATCGCCGGCTGCTCTATGTGGCGATGACGCGCGCGGCCGACCGGCTCGTCGTCTGCGGCTATCGTGGCCGGCAGGAGAACAAGGACACTTGGCACCCGATGATCGCGGCCGCGCTCTCGACCGATGGCGAACGCTGCGTGGAGACGGCCTTCTCGACCCCGGGGGAAAGCTGGCAGGGCTTTGCCTGGCGCGAGGCAAGCGCGGCAGAAGCTGGCGCGATCAGTGCAACGACCGCTGTGGAGAAGACGGAGACGGTGCTGCCGGCAGCCCTGGGACGCCCCCTTCCCCCGCAGAAATCCCTGCCGCGACCGCTCAGCCCTTCCGGCGCGGCGGCGGTAATCGAGACGGACAAGGCGGACCTTCTGGTGCCCTCGGCGCTCTTCGGCAAGCGAGGCGGCGCTTCGGGCACAGGGCTCGCGCTGGAGCGCGGGCGCATCCTGCACCGCTTCCTGCAGGTCCTGCCCGCCTTCGCGGCAGAGGAGCGGCCGGCGGCGGCGCGGCGTTACCTTGAGCGGGCGGCGGCGAACTGGCCGGAGAATGCAAAGAACGCCCTCGTTGCCGCCGCGCTCGCGGTCATTGGCGACGACAGCCTTGCGGCGATCTTCTCCGCCGCCGCTCGGGCAGAGGTCTCGATCATGGGCACGCTGACGCTCGGCAGCCGGGACTATGCCGTATCGGGCCGTATCGACCGCATGGCGGTGACTGAGGACGCGGTGGAGATCGTCGATTTCAAAACCAACCGCACGCCGCCAAGCACGCTCGACGAGATTCCCTTCGAGCACCGGGCGCAGCTTGCGATCTACCGGTCGATCCTCGCGCCGCTTTATCCGGGCCGGCAAATCCGTTGCGGGCTGATCTATACGGAGGCGGCCAGAACCTACTGGCTCGGGTCCGACCGGCTGGAGGCCAGCCTTGCCGAACTTGCCTCGAAATGAGATACCGAAGGCGAAATCTGCGGCCTTGCCTCTCCCGTCCGGCCTTGAAACCTGAGGCCGGCGGCATCACATCTTGTGCAACGATCACCATTCAAGGAGAGCCTCATGGCTACCGTTAAAGTCGACAAGTCCAATTTCCAGGCCGAAGTGCTCAATTCCGCCGAGCCGGTCGTCGTCGATTTCTGGGCCGAATGGTGCGGCCCGTGCAAGATGATCGCGCCCGCCCTGGAAGAAATCTCCGCTGAACTCACCGGCAAGGTGAAGGTCGCCAAGCTGAACATCGACGAAAACCCGGAACTGGCCGCTGCCTATGGCGTACGCTCCATTCCGACGCTCGCCATGTTCAAGGGCGGTGAAGTCGCCGACATCAAGGTCGGCGCGGCACCGAAGACGGCCCTGTCCTCCTGGATTTCCAGCGCCGCCTGATCGGCCTTCGACTGGATCAAACTCAAAGCCCGGCCTTTGCGCCGGGCTTTTTGTTGTCAGGTCGGCGGGGTGCCGTTATCGGCGAGGACATCGCCAACAAGGTAGAGCGAGCCGCCGATCAGGATACGCGGGGGAACGGAATCCTCCGCGGTGATGCGGCCGATCTCGGTGAGAGCCTCGGCGACCGTCGGAATGGGTTCGGCTTCGAGGCCAGCACGGGCGGCATCGCCGGCGAGCGCCACCGGGTCGAGACCGGCGTCGGAGCCGCGGATCGGCACCGTGAAGACACGCTCGGCAAGGGCGCCGAAGGGTTCGAAATAGCCGACAGGGTCCTTCGTGTTGATCATGCCGGTGATGAGGAAGAGCGGACGCGGATCGCGCTCCTCGAAATTCGCCATGGTCTCGGAAATGACCTGGCCGGCACCCGGATTGTGCCCGCCGTCGACCCAGATCTCGCTGCCGCGCGGGGCGAGATGCGCCAGCGCGCCGTCCGTCAGCCGCTGCAGGCGGCCCGGCCATTCGACGCGGGAAAGGCCAATTTCCATAGCATGCTCTGTAATTGCGAAGCCGGCCGCCTTGACGGCGCGGATGGCAGCGGCGGCATTGGCATATTGATGGCGGCCCGGAAGGCGGGGCAACGGCAGGTCGGCAAGGCCGAACTCGTCCTGATAGACGAGGCGGCCAAACTCCTCATGCGCCAGGAAATCCTGACCGTAGACGGCATAGGGGCAACCGAGCCGTTCGGCGGTGGCGATCAATACGTCGCGGGCGGCCTCCTCGCTCTGGAAGCCGATGATGACGGGCGCGCCGCGCTTCATGATGCCGGCCTTTTCCGCCGCGATCAGCTCAACGCGATCGCCGAGATAGGCCTGATGGTCGAGCGAGATCGGCATGACGATCGAAACGGCGGGACGCGGAATGACATTGGTCGCATCGAAGCGGCCGCCAAGGCCGACCTCGATGATCGCGACATCCGCCGGATGTTCGGAAAAGAGCAGGAAGGTGACGGCCGTCAGGATCTCGAAGACCGTGATCTTCTCGCTGCCATTGGCCTCTGCCACCCGGCGCACGGCATCGGCAAGGACGGCGTCCTCGACGAAGCGGCCGCGTCCGCCCGCAACACCGAGGCGGTAGCGCTCATGCCAGTTGACGAGATGGGGCGAGGTGTGGACGTGGACGGAGAGGCCCGCGGCCTCGAGGATCGAGCGGCAGAAGGCCGTGACCGAACCCTTGCCATTGGTGCCGGCCACATGGATGACCGGCGGCAGTCTCAGGTGCGGATCGCCGAGTGCGGCGAGGAGCCGCGTGATGCGGTCCAGCGAAAGATCAAATCCCTTGGGATGGAGACCGAGAAGCTTCTCGATCTCCATTGCCGCCTCGCTGGCCACCACACCGGTCATGTCACTGGGCCGCGATGGCAAGGGCGCCGTTCGCGGAAGCCGCCGGCTTCTTCATCAGAATCTTCAGAAGGCGGGCCAGCGTTTCGGGAATGTCATGGCGCTTGACGACCATGTCGACCATGCCGTGATCGAGCAGGTATTCCGAGGTCTGGAAGCCCTCGGGCAGCCTCTCGCGGATGGTCTGTTCGATGACGCGCTTGCCGGCGAAGCAGATTTCCGCACCTGGCTCGGCAAGGTGGATATCGCCCAGCATAGCGTAGGAAGCGGTCACGCCGCCCGTCGTCGGGTTGGTGAGCACGACGATATAGGGCAGGCCCGCTTCCTTCAGCATTTCCACGGCGACAGTGGTGCGCGGAAGCTGCATCAGCGAGAGGATGCCTTCCTGCATGCGCGCGCCGCCGGAGGCGGGGAACATGACGAGCGGGCACTTCTCAGCGATGGCGCGTTCGAAGGCCTTGATGATCGCCTCACCGGCGGCAATGCCGAGCGAGCCGGCCATGAAGGCGAATTCGTGCACGACGGCGACGAGCTTGACGCCGCGCACCTTGCCAACGCCGGCAAGGATCGTGTCTTCCTGCTCGGTCTTGGCGCGGCTGTCCTTCAGGCGGTCGGTGTATTTCTTCGAATCGCGGAACTTAAGCGGGTCCTGCGCCACCTTCGGCTGCTGCAGGGCCTCGTAGACGCCTTCGTCGAAGAGGTCCTTGAGGCGGGCCTTGGCCGGCATCTTCATGTGGTAGCCCGAAGCCGGGATGACCCACTTGTTTTCCTCAAGATCGCGATGGAACACCATCTCGCCGGTTTCCGGGCACTTGATCCAGAGATTTTCCGGTACATCCCGGTCAGGGCGGCCAAGCATCGAGTTGATCTTCGGCCGAACGTAATTCGTGATCCAGTTCACGGTCTAGACTCCCGTTACAACGGTTCCCATGTGGGAACTTTACTCTGCCGCCGCAAGGCGCGATGCACGCACGCCCGATGCGAGGCTCCTGACCAGCGTCTCGACACCGGCGACGGTGGCGGCGCTCGCCTTGCCGTCCGCCGTGAGGCTGGAGGCGATCTGGTTGACGATGGCGGTGCCGACGACGACACCATCCGCGGATGCGCCGATGGCGCGGGCATGCTCGGCCGTCTTGACGCCGAAGCCGACGCAGACGGGCAGTTTCGTATGGGCCTTGATGCGGCCGACCGCACCGCCGATGAGCGAGGGATCGGGCAGGGCCGAACCGGTGATGCCGTTCATCGAGACGTAGTAGACGAAGCCCGACGTGTTCTTCAGGACGGTCGGAAGACGCTTCTCGTCCGTGGTCGGGGTCGCAAGGCGGATGAAGTTGATGTTCCGGGCGAGTGCCGGAATGCACAGCTCGTCATCCATTTCCGGCGGCAGGTCGACGACGATGAGTCCGTCGATGCCGGCCGCAAGCGCCTCGTCGAGGAAGCGTTCGACGCCGTAGATGTAGATCGGATTGTAGTAGCCCATCAGCACGATCGGCGTCGCGTCGTCTTCCTTGCGGAAGTCGCGCGCCATCTGCAGCGTCTTGGCAAGCGTCTGGCCGCCCTTCAGCGCGCGCTGGCCGGCAACCTGGATCGCCGGGCCGTCGGCCATCGGGTCGGAGAAGGGCATGCCCAGTTCGATGACGTCGGAGCCAGCCTTCGGCAGCGCCTTCATGATCTCCATCGAGCTGGCATAGTCCGGATCGCCGCCCATGAAATAGGTCACGAGGGCCGGGCGGCCTTCGGCGGCGAGATCCGCGAAGCGTTTGTCCATGCGTGCGGTCATCTTAAAGCTCCATGCCGAGGATCTTGCCGACGGTGAAGATATCCTTGTCGCCGCGGCCGGAGAGGTTCATCAGGATGATCTGGTCCTTGCCCATCTTCGGCGCACGCTTGATCACCTCGGCGACGGCATGGCTCGGTTCCAGCGCCGGAATGATGCCCTCGAGCTTCGTCAGGAGCTGGAAGGCTTCCAGCGCCTCGTCATCCATGATCGGAACATATTCGGCACGGCCGATCTGGTGCAGCCAGGCATGTTCCGGGCCGATGCCGGGATAGTCGAGACCGGCGGAGATCGAGTGGCCTTCCTTGATCTGGCCGTCGGCATCCTGCAGCAGATAGGTGCGGTTGCCGTGCAGCACGCCCGGCGAACCGGCCGTCAGCGAGGCACAGTGCTCATCGCCCTCAAGGCCCTTGCCGCCGGCTTCGACGCCGACGATCTGGACGTTCTTGTCGTCGAGGAACGGATGGAAGATGCCGATGGCGTTGGAGCCACCGCCGACGGCGGCAACGACCATGTCCGGCAGGCGGCCTTCGGCGGCCAGCATCTGCTCGCGCGCTTCCGTGCCGATGACGGCCTGGAAATCGCGCACCAGCTCCGGATAGGGGTGCGGACCGGCGGCGGTGCCGATCAGGTAATAGGTATCGTCGACATTGGTGACCCAGTCACGCAGCGCCTCGTTCATCGCGTCCTTCAGCGTGCCGCTGCCGGCCGTGACGGGGCGGACTTCCGCGCCGAGCAGCTTCATGCGGAAGACGTTCGGCGCCTGACGCTCGACGTCCGTCGCACCCATATAGACGACGCAGGGGAAGCCGAAGCGTGCGGCGACCGTGGCCGAGGCCACGCCATGCTGGCCGGCGCCGGTTTCCGCGATGATGCGCGTCTTGCCCATGCGCTTGGCAAGCAGGATCTGGCCGATGCAATTGTTGATCTTGTGCGAGCCGGTGTGGTTCAGCTCCTCGCGCTTGAAATAGATCTTCGCGCCGCCGAGATGCTGCGTCAGACGCTCGGCATAATAGAGCGGGCTCGGGCGGCCGATATAGTGGGCACCGAGGTCCTTCAACTCCGCCTGGAAGGCCGGATCGGTCTTGGCCTTGTTCCACTCTTCCTGAAGATCGAGGATCAGCGGCATCAGGGTTTCGGCGACGAAACGGCCGCCGAAAATGCCGAAACGGCCATCCTCGTCGGGACCCGCGCGGTACGAATTCAGGTTGGGTGACTGGTTCACTTGCCTCTCCCTGCGGCGACGGTCTCGCGTTCCGCCTTTCGTGCCGCCTCAAAAAACGCTTCCATCAAGCCGAGATCCTTGACGCCGGGTGCGCTCTCGACACCGGAACTTGCGTCGATGCCCGGCGCGCCGGTCATCTGGATGGCCTCGGCGAGGTTATCCTTGTTCAGCCCACCCGAAAGCATGTAATCGACGCCGTCGTCAAGCAGATGCATGAGGTTCCAGTCGAACGAGACGCCGTTGCCGCCCGGAAGCTCGGAGCCTGCCGGCGGCTTGGCGTCGAAGAGGAACCGGTCGGCAATGCCGATATAGGGATCGATCTTCTTCAGATCGTCCGCCTCGCGCACGGAAAAGGCCTTGATGACCGGCAGGCCATAGACGGCCTTGACGGTCAGAACCCGCTCCGGACTTTCGCTGCCGTGGAGCTGGAGCATGTCGGGCGAAAGCTGGTCGACGATCTCGTCGAGCGTGTCGCTGTCGGCATTGACCGTCACCGCGACGATCTTCGCGCGGCCGCGCGCCCGCTCCGCCAGACGGCCGGCATCGGAAGGCTCGATATTGCGGGGGCTTTTGGGAAAGAAGATGAAGCCGATATGGCTGGCGCCGAGCGCAACCGCCTTGTCGACGGCCTCTTCGGTCCGCAATCCGCAGATTTTGATGTCGAGTGTCATGGGCCATGGGAGTCGCACGAATCACCGGAAGAGTCGAGCCGAAAGACGGCGGCAAGAGGGCCGGAACCGACACCCTTGCATGGGCGGGAACAGCGCCCATATGGAGGGCAGATCAAGACCGGAGACGACCATGCGGCTCATCATCGCCATCCTCCTGCCCTTTCTGGTGTTCTTCACCATCGGCCGGCCGATTGCCGGCATCATCTGCCTGATCCTGCAGGTCACGCTGATCGGCTGGCTGCCGGCCGCGATCTGGGCGGTCTACGCGCTGGGGCAGTACAATACGGACAGGAAGATCCGCGAGGCGCTGGCGGACCGCGGGCGCTGATCTTCAACGCCGTTCCGGGCGGAAAACCGTTTTCTAGCCGAAATCCACCGCATGCAGCAGGCTGCCGTTGCGCTTGAGCCAGCGCTTGGCCTCTTCCGTCGTCGGGCAGAGCTGCTCGCAGAGCGACCAGAAGGCGGGGCTGTGGTTCATCTCGGAAAGATGCGCCACCTCATGGGCGGCGAGATAATCGATGACATGGGGCGGGGCCATGGCGATGCGCCAGGAGAAGCTGAGCGCGCCATCCGCCGAACAGGAGCCCCAGCGGCTGCGGGTATCGCGCAGGGTCAGCGACTTCACACGCCTGCCGATGCGGCCGGAGTGGACGGCAACGAGCCGATCCAGCTCCAGCCGCGCCTCCTTCTTCAGGAAATCGCTGATGCGGCGGGGAATGCTCTCCTCCATGCCGCCGACGCGCAGCACGGCCTCATCGTCGACGATGACGGCCTCAGTCAGCCCGCGCAACCTGCCCGTCGCCTCGATGCGATGGGCGACACCGCGGATCATGACGTAGCCGCCGTCTTCCAGCTCATTGGTCGAGCGGAATTTTGCGAGCTTCGTCATCAGCCAGCCCTGATGACGGGTGAGGAAATCGCGGATGTCGCGCTCGGCAATGCCGTTCGGCACCGTCATGCGCAGTGCGCGCCCACCCGGCTCTATGCGCAGCGTCAGGCGCGTGGCGCGAAGATCCCGCCGGATGGTGAGCGGCACGGCCCTGCCATTGACGTCGATCTCGCGCCGTTCCGGCGGAGGCGGGGTCTTCAGGGCCTTGCGGGGCTTGCGAGCCAGGGAAAACATGCTGCCTTTCATAGCCGATTCGGGGCGGGCTGAAACGCCTCCACGAAAAACCGGCGCACAAGGCGCCGGTCGCTTCCTTCATCCGTTCAGGCTGCTCAGCTCGCCGGGAAACCCGGGACGTCGCTCTGGCCGTTGGCGCGGCGTTCGCGCATGAAGCGGTCGAACTCCTCCTGGTCCTTGGCCCGGCGCAGTTCACGGCTGTAGGCGTCGAACTCCTCGCGCATTTCGTCCAGCTTGCGGCGCTCCTCGTCGAGGCGGGCGAGCTCGGCGTCACGCCAGTCGTCGAAGGCGACATTGCCGGTGGCGCTGCGGAAGCCATGGCCACGGCCGCCGCGGAACTTGCCGCGGCAGGAGGCGAACATGCCGTCCACGGTGTCGTTGGCGTCTTTCTTGAAGGTTTTCAGGCGGTCGCCGAAGATGATGTAGGCAAGCATGGCAAGGCCGAGCGGCCAGAACACCACGAAGCCGAGCACCATCAGGGCGATGGTCGCAGGCGTCCAGTCCGGACGGATCAGTGCTGACTGGTTCATGTGCAATCTTCCTCACGATCGGCGGAAACCACCCCGGTTTCCGGTGAATCCGATGTGGGCAGCGTGCCCATGGCGTTCAAGGCAATGCCCGGCGGAATCGGGCAAGTGCCTGAAACGAGCCTCAAAAATCAGACGCCGCCAGCCTTGCCGCCCTTGATGACGCGCGGCATCGGCTTCGCCTTGCCGGCCTTGCCATGCTCGGCCATGAAGGCGAGGATGCGCGGCGCGATCTCCTTGCGGAAGCGCGAGCCGTTGAAGACGCCGTAATGGCCGACATCCGGCTGGACGTAATGCATGCGCATATCGTCCGGGATGTTGGTGCAGATGGTCTGCGCCGCCTCGGTCTGGCCGACGCCGGAAATGTCGTCGTTCTCACCCTCGACGGTCAGCAGCGCCACCTTGCGGATCGCCGTCGTATCGACGGGACGCGTGCGGTGCATCATCTCGCCCTTCGGCAGGGCGTGCTTCATGAAGACCGTCTCGACCGTCTGGAGGTAGAACTCGGCAGTCAGGTCCATGACGGCGAGGTATTCGTCGTAGAAGTCGCGGTGCTTTTCGGCTGCATCCCCATCATTCTTCACCAGATGGGCGAAGAACTCCTTGTGGGCGATGACATGGCGGTCGAGGTTCATCGACATGAAGCCGGAAAGCTGCAGGAAGCCCGGATAGACCTCGCGCATCACGCCCGGCTGCGGCCACGGCACCGGCATGATGACATTGTCGCGGAACCACTCGATCGGCTTTTCCTTGGCGAGCTTGTTGACCGCCGTCGGATTGATGCGCGTGTCGATCGGCCCGCCCATCAGCGTCATGGACGAGGGCGACAGCGGGTCGTTCTCGGCTTCCATGACCGAAACGGCGGCCAGGACCGGCACGGCCGGCTGGCAAACGGCGATGACATGGGTATCCGGTCCCAGCGCATGCAGCATCTGGATGACGTAGTCGATATAGTCGTCGAGATCGAAGCTGCCCTCGGAGAGCGGCACCATGCGCGCATCGACCCAGTCGGTGATGTGCACCTCCGCGTGCGGCAACAGCGCCTCGACCGTGCCGCGCAGCAGCGTCGCATAGTGACCCGACATGGGGGCGACGATCAGAATCTTCGGATCCTTGCGGTGGCCCGCCGGCAGACAGCGTTCGAAATGAATGAGATTGCAGAAGGGACGCTGCCAGACGATCTTCTCGTGCACCGAGACGTCCTTGCCCTCGATGGCGGTGGTGGGCAGGCCGAATTCCGGCTTGCCGTAACGCCGGGTCGTGCGCTCCAGAACCTCGAAGCCCGCCGCGACGGAGCGGCCGAAATAGGTATGCGAAAGCGGATTGAGCGGATTGCGGAAGGCAAGGCGCATCTGGTCCGCGGCAGCCCGCCAGGGCGCCATCATCGCATGGTTGAGTTCGTAGAGCTGATAATACATCGGACGCGTTACCCCATTCTGGATGCGGGTCTGAACCCCGCACCATCGTCACCCGGTTTCCGCAATTGCGAAAACACTAACATGTTTTCGCTGCGTGGCAACATTCCACGAAAAGCATCCTACGCCCGCGAACCTTTCGCGAGCATGAACGGGATTCAGCCCGTCCAGCCGCCATCGATGACATAGGCCTGGCCCGTCGTGTAGGTGGCGCCGGCAAGGTGCACCGCAAGATCGGCCACCTCCTCCGGCGTGCCGATGCGGCCCATGGGCTGGCGAGCGATGAAGGCGGCGCGGGCCGCATCGTAATCGCCGCCGGCGCGCATGCGATCCTGAAGCGAGGGGCTTTCCACGGTGCCGGGGCAGATGGCGTTGCAGCGGATGCCCTTGGCCACGTAGTCGGCGGCGACCGATTTGGTGAGGCCGATGACGGCGGCCTTGGTGACGGTATAGGCAAAGCGGTTCGGCACGCCCTTCACGCTGGAGGCGACCGACGCCATATTGACGATAGACCCGTCGCCGCGCTCCAGCATGCCCGGCAGCACGGCGCGAATGGTGCGCACCATGGCGAGCACGTTGAGGTTCCAGGCGAAGGCGAGGTCGTCCTCCTTCATCTCCAGGATGGTGCCGCCATGGACGACGCCGGCGCAGTTAAAGAGCACGTCGATGCGGCCGATATCGGCGACGACGGCGGAAACGGCCGCGTCGTCGAGCACATTGAGGATGCGCGTGGCGATGCCGCTCTCATCCGCAAGGCTTGCCAGCGTCGCGGGATTGACGTCGGTAGCGATCACCGTCGCGCCGGCTTTCTGGAAGGCGAGTGCCGAGGCGCGCCCGATGCCCTGCCCCGCCGCCGTCACCAGCACGGTCCTGCCCTGAAGATTGCTCATGGAGATTTCCTTCCCTTATGCGGCAACGCGCACGATGGCCTTGATAAGGCCGGATTTTTCCGTCGCCCAGCGGGCAAGGTCAAGGGGTACCCGGTCGAGCGTCGTGCGATGGGTGACCAGCGCCTCCACCGGCACGTGACCGGCGCGGAAGCTTGCCATGACATGCTCGAAATCGACGCGGGTGGCGTTGCGGCTGCCGACCAGCATCATCTCGCGCTTGTGGAATTCCGGGTCGGAGAAGCCGATCTCGTCCTTCACCACGCTGACCAGAACCAGCGCGCCGCCATGGGCAACATGGGCAAAGGCGGCTTCCATGGACTTGCCGTAGCCCGTCGCGTCGAAGACGACATCGAAGCCGTCGCCGTTGGTGGCGCGGGCGACCTCTTCCGCCGAGGATGGGCCGGCGAGAATGCTGCTTTCGAAGCCGAAACGTTCCGCCGCCATGGCGAGGCGTTCGCCGGACGTGTCCATCAGCGTGACGTCATGGCCGGCAATGCGGGAGAAGAGCGCCGTGCCGAGGCCGATGGGGCCAGCGCCGATGACGAGGGCGCGCGAATCCGCCGGGGCGAGCGAACGGCGCACGGCATGAGCGCCGATAGCCAGGAACTCGACCGTCGCGGCCGCTTCCAGCGAAAGACCTTCGGCCGGATAAAGGTTTTCGGCGGGCAGCAAAATCTCCTCGCAGAACGCGCCGTCGGTATGGACGCCGAGCACGCGGATCGCCGTGCAGCAGTTCGGCTTGCCCTTGCGACAGGCGATGCAGGCGCCGCAGGAAATGTAGGGGTTCACGACGACGGGCGTACCGGCGGCAAGGCCGCTCGTGCCCGGATCGAGCACCGTTGCCGAGACCTCGTGGCCCATGATGCGGGGATATTCGAGGAACGGGTGCTTGCCCTCGAAGATGTGGTAATCGGTGCCGCAGATGCCGACATGGCTGACGGCGAGGCGCACCCAGCCCTCCGGCGGCGCTTCCGGGGCCGGATGCTCGACCGCCGCGAGGCGGCCGGGTTCGATGCAGACGACGGCCCTCATCTCAGCGGCTTCCGCGACGGCGAAGCTGGTCGAAATAGACGATGACGATGATCAGCAGGCCGGTGATGATGCGCTGCCAGAACGAGTTGACGTTGAGCAGGTTCGCGCCGTTGTTGATCGTCGCCAGGATGAAGGCGCCGAGCAGCGGGCCGTGCACCGAGCCGACCGCGCCGAAAAGGCTGGTGCCGCCGATGACCGAGGAGGCGATGGCCTGAAGCTCCCAGCCTTCCGCCTGCGTGGCATTGCCGATGCCGATGCGGGACGCCAGCAGCACGCCGACGAGGGCGGCGCAGGTGGCCGACAGGATATAGGCGAGATAGATGGTGCGGTTGACATTGACGCCGGAAAGGCGCGCGGCCTCGCCATTCGAGCCGACGGCGAAGAGATAGCGGCCGAAGCGGGAGAGATGCAGGAAGACGAAGGCGGGGATCGCCACCAGGATGACCATCCAGAAGAGGCTCGGCACGCCGAGGAAATCGGCCCGGGAGAAATTGGTGAAGCCCTCGTGGCTGATCGAGATGGTCGAACCGTTGGTGATCAAAAGGCCGATGCCGCGCAGCGAGGTGAGCGTCGCCAGCGTGATGATGAAGGGCGGCAGGCCCATGCGCACGATGCCGAAGCCATGGAACGCGCCGATGGCGACGCCGATCAGGAGCGTCAGCAGGATCGAGGCCCAGAGCGGCACGCCCGCCTGAAGCAGCCAGGCGATGATGACGCTGGTGAAGCCGACGATGGCCCCGACGGAAAGATCGATGCCCGCCGTGATGATCACGAAGGTCTGACCGACCGCGAGGATCGCCGTCATCGCTCCCTGGCGCAGCAGGTTGGAGATGTTGTTCGGCGTCCAGAAGGCGGCGGTCGACAGGCCGAGGGCCAGCCACAGCGCCAGAAGGAGGCCGAGCAGCGTCAGGCCAAGCAGGATATTCGTGCCCTTGCGCGGCGCCGGTGCGCTCTCCGTCGTCGTCTCCACGCTCATGTTTCTTCTCCCTTTTTCGCGCGGCGGTTCAGATGCCGATGGCCTGGGTCAGGACGTCCTCATGCGAGGCCGCCCGATGGTTGTGGCTGGCGACCAGACGGCCGCCGCGGAAGACGTGCAGCCGGTCGGAAAGCTCGTAGACTTCCGGCAGGTAGGACGAGATCAGGATGATGCCGGCCCCCTGTTTCAGAAGCTCGCCGAAGAGGCGGTAGATTTCGGCCTTTGTGCCGACATCAACGCCGACCGTCGGCTCGTCGAAGATGAAGAGCCGCGCACCGTGGCTCAGCCACTTGCCGATGACGATCTTCTGCTGGTTGCCGCCGGACATGGCGGAGGCAAGCACACGGCGCGAGGGCGTCTTGATGCGCAGGTCCCGGATCTGCCGGTCGGCATTCTCCGCCTCGTCGCCCTTGCGGATGACAAGACCCGAACTCAGCCGCCTGTAGACCGGCAGGTTGATGTTGAGGCCGATGGGCAGGTTCAGGCAGAGGCCCTGGTCGCGGCGGCTTTCCGGCGCGAGCGCAATGCCGAGATCCATCGCGGCGCGCTCGTTGGGAATGACGACCTTCTTGCCGTCCCAGCGGATCTCGCCGGCGGAAATGGGCTGACGGCCATAGAGACCGAGCGCGAATTCGCTGCGGCCAGCGCCGATGAGACCATAGAGGCCGACGATCTCGCCGGCGCGCACCGACAGCGACACGTCCTCGAAGCCCGGACCGGAAAGACCGCGTGTCTCGACAATGACATCGCCCGGCGGCACCGTCTCCTTGTGGTAGATCTGCTCGATCGAGCGATTGATCATCAGGGCGATCAGCTCGTTCTCATTGGTCTCGCCGATCAGGCGCGTGCCGACATGGGTCCCGTCGCGCAGCACCGAGACCCGGTCGGCAAGCTCGAAGACCTCCTCCATGCGGTGGCTGATATAGACGATGGTGACGCCCTGGTCGCGCAACCGGCGGATAAGGCGGAAGAGCTGGGCGGATTCCTGCCGCGTCAGATAGGCGGTCGGCTCGTCGAAGATGAGGAAGCGGATGCCGCGCATGGCGGCCCTGGCGGTGGCGACAAGCTGCTGCTGGCCGATGGTGAGGCTGCCGAGCAGCGCGCCGGCGGGAAGCTGGAAACCGAGATCGTCGAGCACGGCCTGCGCGGCGCGTTCCATGGCGCTCTTTCGCATCAGGCCGAAGCGGTTCATCTCGTCGCCGAGGAACATGTTGGCCGCGACCGAAAGATGCGGGCACAGGACGACCTCCTGGTGCACGGCGTTGATACCGCGTGAGATGGCTTCGTTGGGGGTCGCGAGCTGGACGGGCCTGCCGCACCAGAAGACCTCGCCGGCCGTGCGGCGGATGACGCCCGTCAGGAGCTTGATCAGGGTGGATTTGCCGGCGCCGTTCTCGCCGACGATGGCGTGGATTTCCCCCGCCAGAAACGTGACCGTCGCCGGCTTCAGGGCTTCGACGAGACCGTATTTCTTCTGCAGGCCACGCAGTTCGAGGATCGGCGCGCCGCGCGGCACCGCATCGGATTCGGCGAGCTTCGCCTTGTCTTCATGCCGATGGCTCAGCTCTTCGAGGCTGCTCATCCTTCGTCCCTCCCGTGACTGCATGCAAAGCCTCCCGCCCGGATCATGCGGCCCGGGCGGGAGATGGTCAAACGGCCGGTCAGTTGACCTTCGGGTTCAGGAGGGCATCGATCTTCGGATCAGCCATGTTGTCCTTGGTCACGAGGTTGGCACCGGTATCGACAAAGGCCTCGACCTTCTCGCCCTTGGAGACGGCGAGCGCCGTCTTCACGCCGTCATAGCCCATGCGGTAGGGATCCTGCACGACGAGGCCGGCCAGCACGCCTTCCTTGAGGAAGCCGACGGTCTTTTCATCCGAGTCGAAACCGATGACCTTGATCTTGTCGCCGAGCTTGTTCTCCGCGATCGCCTGGCCGACGCCCTGCGCCATGATGAGGTTGGAGGCGAAGACGCCGACAAGATTCGGATTGGCGGTGATGAGGTCGGTCATCATGTTGAGGCCGGTGGTGGCCTGACCGTCCGCATATTTGTCCGCCACGACCTTCAGGCCCGGATACTTGGTCTTGACCTGATCGAGGAAGCCTTCGCGCCGCTGGTCGAGCGAGCCGACGCCCGGCAGGCTGGTGATGATGGCGACCTCGCCCTCTTCCTTGCCGGTTGCGGCCTTGATGGCGGCGGCAAGGCCATCGGCGGCGATGCGGCCGCCTTGGACGTTGTCCGTCGTCAGGAACGAGGTGAAGGCCTTGGAATCGGCCGCCGAATCGATGCCGATGATCGGAACGGACTTGGCCGCCTCATCCACCGGCTTGCCGAGCGCCTTGAACTCCGTCGGCGAAATGACGACGGCGGCGGGACCGCCCGCAACGGCGTTTTCGAGGATGCTGATCTGGCCGTTGATGTCGGATTCGGACTGCGCGCCGAGTTCCGGCACGTTGACGCCGAGATCCTTGCCTGCGGCGCGGGCGCCGGCGAGCACGATCTGCCAGTAGAAGGACGTGGTGTCCTTGACGATGATCGGAATGGTGACGCCCTCGGCGAAGGCGGCGACGGGGCTGGCGACGGCGAGGAATGCGGCACCCGCAAGGGCCGTAAAGGCGCGGCGGGTCAGAAGCGATCTTGCAATGCTCATCAAGTTTCTCCTCTCTGGTGCTTCCTGTCCTCCTTGGGGGATCGCGTTGCAGGAAGCGAACAACTCGACCTTTTATCTATAAAAAACATATTCAGGGCAGGCTACACCCGCCGCCATGGCTTGGCAAGCGGGCGATCTCGATCCGGAAGACCACGGGCTAGCCCCGGAAAATCTCGTGGGGGCGCAGGACACCCTTCTTCAGAATGATATTGCCGTAGAGGCGGAATTCGGTCGTTGCGACGATGCAGGCGGCCTTGCGGGCCATTTCGTAGAAGGCGAAGCGCTCGACCGCATGCACGGTGAAATCGCCGGCCAGCCGATGGACGACATCCTGAAACGCGGAGCAGACTTCCGGCACCGCCTGCGGGTCCCCGACCACCTCCATACGCCAGACCGCCTCAGGCACGAATGTGTCGAGCGGCATATGCGTCAGCAGGGCCTCGGTCATCGCGATCGCATCGACGCCGTCCGCCCGGATGACCATGGGTCCGAGGAAGCTCGCGGGGAAATTGGCGTCGGCGACAACGATGTCGTCGCCATGGCCCATGCTCCTGATCGTGTGCAGGAGATCCGGGCCGAGCAGCGGATGAATTCCCTTCAGCATGGTCTTTCGATCCTTGTCCTATTGCCTGACCGCCTCGGTTCCCAGCGCCGGGGCGACGAGCGTATGGGGTTCGAAGGCCGGGTACATGTCCTCGGGCAGTTTCTGGCGCGCGAGCGCCATGTTCCGCCTCAGGCTCTCAGGCCTTGCCGTGCCGACAAGCACCGAGGCGACGGAGGGGTTGCGCAGCGGGAATTGCAGAGCGGGCGCGGCGAGCGGTACGCCCGCCTTTCCGGCTATCGCCATCATCTCTCCAACCTTGCCGGCAATCTCCGGCGTTGCCGGCATATAGTCGAAATGCGCGCCCTCCACGGGGCCGGTCGCCAGAATGCCGGAATTGAACACGCCGCCGATCACCAGCGACGTTCCCTTCCTCTCGCAGAGCGGCAGGAGTTCGGCGACCGCCGAGCGGTCCAGCAGGGAATAGCGCCCCGCCAGCAGGATGCAGTCCAGATCGGCCTCGCGCATCACGTCGAGGCAGACGGGCACCTCGTTCACGCCGAGGCCGAAAGCCTTGATCGCACCCGACGACTTCAGCTCCGAAAGCGCCTTCAGGCCGGAATCGAAGAGTTGACGCAGATAGACGGCGTTACGCTCGGCACCGTGGGTATAGACGCCGATATCGTGCACATAGAGGATATCGATCCGGTTGAGGCCGAGGCGGGCATAGCTCAGCTCGACGCAGCGCATGATGCCGTCATAGCTGTAGTCGTAGCGAGCGTCGAACGGCAACGGATCGACGAAGCCGTAATCCGGTACCTTGTCGTCCGGCACCGGCATCATGATGCGGCCGACCTTGGTCGAAAGCACATGCTCTCCGCTCGGCTTGTCACGCAGGAAATCGCCGACATAGCGCTCCGCAAGGCCGAAGCCGTACCAGGGAGCGGTGTCGAAGTAGCGCAGTCCTTCCTGCCAGGCCGCCTCCAGCGTCGCCATCGCGGTATCGCGCGGGCAGGCCCGGTAAAGCCCGCCGAGCGCCGCGGTGCCGAAACTGAATTCGGTCACGGCAAGGCCCGTCCTTCCGATGGTCCGCGTCCGCATGTATCCTCCCGGCCGGCGTCCTCTCACCGACGATTTGTCTTTTATCGACAATAGACAGATCGTCGTCAATGGGTAATATGCGGGCAGGAGGAAACGGGGGAGCGACCAGGGGCGGCATAGGCATCTGGCCTTTCTCCCGGTCAGCCATTAAGGGACGCGAAACTCCGGAACCGGCGGCACCCATGGCCAAACAGAATACCGTCTTCAAGGACGCCTTCAATCGCTGCGTGAAGCTGCTGGAACAGACGGCAAGCCTGCCGTCCGAACCCGAACTCGGGGCAACGCTCGGCGTCAGCCGCACCACGGTGCGCGCGATCCTGACCCGGCTGGAGGAGGTCGGCCTTCTGACCTGGGAAAAGCGCCGCAAGATCGTGCTGCGCAAGCCCGCGCCCTCGGATTATTTCCCCACAGAGGAGACGGATTCGCTGTCGGAGATCATCGAGCGCAGCTTCATGCGCCGGATCCTCGACGGCGGCGCGCAGCCCGGCATGCAGATCAACGAGCTGGAGCTTGCCCGCGAGATCGGCATCGGCACGACGAGCGTGCGTGAATTCCTCATCCGCTTCAGCCGGTTCGGCCTCATCGAGAAGCGGCCGAACAGCCATTGGGTGCTGAAGGGCTTCACCCGTGATTTCGCGCTGGAGCTGACGGAGGTGCGAGAGATGTTCGAGCTGCGCTCGGCCGCCGCCTTTGCGCATCTACCGGAGGATCATCCGGCCTGGCGGGAACTGGACGCCATCGAGGCCGTGCACCACGACATCCTCGCCGATATCGAGAACCGCTATGTGGATTTCTCCGAACTCGACGAGCGCTTCCACCTGCTGGTGCACCGGGCCTCGAAGAACCGGTTCGTCGTCGATTTCTACGACGTGATCGCCATCGTCTTCCACTATCACTACCAGTGGAACAAGACGAATGCTCGCCAGCGCAATGCGCGTGCGCTGGAGGAGCACCTCGCCTATATCGCGGCGCTGCGCTCGCGCGATCCGGCGGGGATCGAGGCCGCCTGCCGGCAACATCTGAAATCGGCGCGCGAGACGCTGTTGCAGTCGATCAACGGCCCCGACGCGGTTCAGTAACCGCCGCCCCGCTTCTCCGCTACCTCTTCGCCGAGGAAACGGCGACGCAGGTCGCCGACCGCGGAGACGAGGCAGTTGACGTCGGTGCCGATCGCCATGAAATCCGCGCCGAGATCGCGGTAGACGCCGGCCTCCGGCAGCGAGACGGTCATGATGCCCCGGGCCTTGCCATGGGCCTTCGTCCGTTCGAAAATATGGGTGATCGCCGCCAGCACCTCAGGCGCGCCGGGATTGCCGAGATGGCCCATGTCCGCGGCAAGATCGGACGGGCCGATGAAGATGCCGTCGACGCCCTCCACGGCGGCGATCTCGTCGATGGCCGCATGGCCCGCGCGGTTCTCCACCTGCACGATCAGGCAGATTTCCTCATTGGCGGTCGTGATGTAATCCGGCGTCCGGTTGAAATCGCTCGCCCGGCCGAGACCCGCGCCGACGCCGCGGATACCGTGCGGCGGATAACGCACGGCGCGCACAAGGGCTTCGGCCTGGGCGGCCGATTCGACCATCGGAATGAGGAAGGTCTGCGCGCCCTGATCGAGAAGCTGCTTCAATATCCAGGCTTCACCCATCGGGGGGCGCACCATGGCGTGCGTCGGCGAATGGCGTAGAGCCCCGACCTGCGCGCTCATCAGCGGCATATCGTTCGGGCCATGCTCGCCGTCGATCAGCAGCCAGTCGTAACCGCTGGTCGACAGGATCTCCGCCGCATAGGCACTGCCGAGCGCCGCCCAGAGGCCAAGCTGGAACCGGCCTTCGCGAAGCGCGGCCTTGAAGGCGTTTTTCGGTGCTGCCACGATTTTTCCCTCTCAGAAACGGAAACCGGCCGGGGCAAGCCCGGCCGGGAATGCAGGATCAGCCGATGCCGCCGAGGCATACATATTTGATCTCGGTGAATTCCTCGATGCCATAGCGCGAACCCTCGCGGCCAAGGCCGGAGAGTTTTACGCCGCCGAAGGGAGCCTCAGCCGTCGAGATCAGGCCGGTATTGACGCCGACCATGCCGTATTCCAGAGCCTCGGCGACACGGAAGACGCGCGACAGCTCCTTGGCATAGAAATACGAGGCAAGGCCGAACTCGGTATCGTTCGCCTGAGCGATCACATCGTCCTCGTCCTTGAAGCGGAACAGCGGAGCAACCGGTCCAAAGGTTTCTTCGCGGGCGACGGCCATGTCCGGCGTCACATCGGCAATGACGGTCGCTTCGTAGAAGGTGCCGCCCAGCGCATGGCGCTTGCCGCCCTGCACGACGCGGCCACCCTTCTTCACCGCATCGGCGACATGTTCCTCGACCTTCTCAAGCGCCGCTGTGTCGATCAGCGGGCCGAGGATGACACCCTCGTCGAAGCCGTTGCCGGTCTTCAGCTTGCCGACAGCGGCGGCGAGCTTTTCGGAAAAGGCGTCATAGACACCCTCCTGCACATAGAGCCGGTTGGCGCAGACGCAGGTCTGGCCATTGTTGCGGAACTTGGCGATCAGCGCGCCCTCGACGGCGGCATCGAGGTCCGCGTCGTCGAAGACGATGAAGGGCGCATTGCCGCCAAGCTCCAGGCCGAGCTTCTTGATGGTCGGCGCGCATTGCTTGTAAAGCTCCGCGCCGATCTCCGTCGAGCCGGTGAAGGTGAGCTTGCGCACGGTGGAATTCGCCGTCAGCTCCGCACCGATCTCGCGGGCCGAGCCGGTGATGACCGAGAAGAGGCCGGCGGGAAGGCCGGCGCGTTCGGCAAGGATAGCGATCGCGATGGCCGAGAACGGCGTCTGCGAGGCGGGCTTCAGCACCATGGCGCAGCCGGCAGCGAAGGCCGGGCCGGCCTTGCGGGTGATCATGGCGTTCGGGAAGTTCCAGGGCGTGATGGCCGCGACGACGCCGATCGGCTGCTTCATGACAAGGATGCGCTTGTCCTTCTGGTGGCCGGGCACGATATCGCCATAGAGGCGGCGGGCTTCTTCCGCGAACCACTCGACGAAGCTCGCACCATAGACGATCTCGCCCGTGGCCTCGGCGAGCGGCTTGCCCTGTTCCATAGTCAGGATGCGGCCGAGATCGTCCTTGTTCTCGATCATCAGCTCGAACCACTTGCGCAGCACGGCAGAGCGTTCCTTGGCCGTGCGGGCAGCCCAGCCCTTCTGGGCTTCGGCAGCCGCATCGATGGCTTCCTTCGTCTCCTTCGCCCCGAGCTTGGGCACATAGCCGACGAGTTCCCCGGTTGCGGGGTTCTTCACGGCAATGCCGCTGCCGTCCGCTTCGATCCAGCGGGTGCCAACGAGGGCTGCCTGGCGAAGCAGGCTCGGGTCTTTGAGGCTCATCGGATATCTCCCATTTTCGCGATGCCACCGGGCGTCATGACGCCGTGTTGCAAGCGTTATATGACCTCAGCCACCCCTTCGACAATCGATGTCCATGCGAATTTACCACTTCGCGGACGGCACCGATGGGGCTAAAGCGTTTGCGCATTTCCGGACGCAATACCGCCATGCTGTTCTGCCGGAAATACGCCTGTTTCCGCCCGCTGACTTATATTCGAGGCTATGCAATGACCCATCCTACCGGCCGCATCGCGGACCACGCCATCGCTCCCGTCTTCCTCGACCGCTGGTCGCCCCGCGCCTTCACCGGCGAGGCCATGCCGCAGACGACGCTGCTCTCGCTGTTCGAGGCCGCGCGCTGGGCGCCCTCGGCCGCCAACGGCCAGCCCTGGCGCTTCATCTACGGCCATCGCGGCACCCCTGCCTTCGATGCGATCTATGACGCTCTTGACGATGGCAACCGGCGCTGGGCGGACAAGGCCTCCGTGCTCGTGGTGATCGTCTCGCAGACCCATCGCAAGAGTGGCGATGGCGAGATGCGCCCCGCCTATACCCATGCCTTCGATACGGGTGCGGCCTGGGCCTATTTCGCCCTTCAGGCGATCCATGCCGGCTATCATGCCCATGGCATGGGCGGCATCGACCGCGCCAGGCTCATGGAGGTGCTCGGCATTCCGGACGGTTTTCGCGTGGAGGCGGCAGCCGCCATCGGTAAGATCGCGCCAAAGGAGATTTTGCCGGAAGATCTGATGAAGCGCGAAGTGCCGAGCACGCGCAAGCCGGTGGCGGAATTCGTGTCCGAAGGGCGCTTCACCGCCTGAACCCGCCTATGAAAGAGCCGCCTTTCGGCGGCTCTCTTTTCGTCAGATGTCGAGGTTGGCGACACTGAGCGCGTTTTCCTGGATGAAATCGCGCCGCGGCTCCACCTCGTCGCCCATCAGGCGGGCGAAAAGGCCATCGGCATCGGTCGCATCCGTGACCTTCACCTGCAGCAGCGAGCGGACGTTCGGGTCGAGCGTCGTTTCCCAGAGCTGCTCGGCGTTCATTTCACCAAGACCCTTGTAACGCTGCATCGAGAGGCCCTTGCGGCCGGCGGCGAAGATCGCGTCGAGCAGGGCGCGCGGGCCGGAAATCTCGATCTGGCCGTCCTTGCGGCGCAGGACCGGCGGCACCGTGTAGGTTTCCTTGAGGCGGGCCGAGAGCTGGTCGATATGGCGGGCGTCGGACGAGCCGATCAGCGCCATGTCGATGTGGGCGAATTCCTTGACGCCGCGCACCATGCGCTCGAAGCGCAGGCCCCCGTCGGAGGCGACGGAGCCTTCCCAGCCGCGTTCCGTCTCCTCGGCGATCAGATCGAGGCGGCGGGCGACTTCCCCGGCCATGACGGCATAGGCGTCACGGTCGTGGCTGAGTTCGAGGTTCAGCGCACCGGCAATCGCCGCCTGCTCCACGATGGCCCGGTTGTAGCGCGAATGCAGGCCGTCGAGCAGCGTGCGCAGGCGCAGCGCGTCCTGGATGAGTTCCAGGATATCCTGGCCGACGCGTACTTCGCCGGAGGAGAGTTCCAGCGCCGCATCGTCGAGGCCGGAACCGATCAGGTAATCTTCCAGCGCCTTCTCGTTCTTCAGGTACTGGCTCGATTTGCCGCGTGCCACCTTATAGAGCGGCGGCTGGGCGATATAGAGATGGCCGCGCTCGATCAGTTCCGGCATCTGGCGGAAGAAGAAGGTGAGCAGCAGGGTGCGGATATGGGCGCCGTCGACGTCGGCGTCCGTCATGATGATGATCTTGTGGTAACGCAGCTTGTCGGCGTTGAACTCGTCCTTGCCGATCGAGGTGCCGAGCGCCGTGATCAGCGTGCCGATTTCCTGGCTCGACAGCATCTTGTCGAAGCGCGCGCGTTCGACATTGAGGATCTTGCCGCGCAGCGGAAGGATCGCCTGGTTCTCGCGCGAACGGCCCTGCTTGGCAGAACCGCCGGCCGAATCGCCCTCGACGAGGAAGACTTCGGACTTGGCCGGGTCGCGCTCGGAGCAGTCGGCGAGCTTGCCGGGCAGCGAGGAAATGTCGAGCGCACCCTTGCGCCGCGTCAGCTCGCGCGCCTTGCGGGCAGCCTCGCGGGCGGCGGCGGCCTCGACGACCTTGCCGATGAGGGTCTTGGCATCCGTCGGATGCTCTTCCATCCAGGTGCTCAGCGCCTCGTTGACGAGGCTTTCGACGACCGGGCGGACTTCCGAGGAAACCAGCTTGTCCTTGGTCTGCGAGGAGAATTTTGGATCCGGCACCTTGACCGAGAGAACGGCGGTAAGGCCCTCGCGGCAATCGTCGCCCGTCAGCGTGACCTTCTCCTTCTTCATGATGCCGGAGCTTTCGGCATAGGAGACGACCTGGCGGGTCAGCGCACCGCGGAAGCCGGCCATATGCGTGCCGCCGTCGCGCTGGGGGATGTTGTTGGTGAAGCAGAGCACGTTCTCGTGGTAGCTGTCGTTCCACCACATGGCGACTTCGACGGTGATGCCGTCCTTCTCGCCACGGATCGCGATCGGCTTGTCGACCAGCGGCTTCTTGGCGCGGTCGAGATAGGTCACGAAGGCCTCGAGGCCGCCCTCATACATCAGCTCGTCCTGCCTGACGTCGGAATGGCGACGGTCGGTGAGCAGGATGCGTACGCCGGAATTGAGGAAGGCGAGTTCGCGCAGGCGGTGTTCCAGCGTCGAATAGACGAACTCGATATTCGAGAAGGTTTCCGACGAGGGGAGGAAGGTGACTTCCGTGCCCGTCTCGTTGCCGGCCTCGCCCGTCACCTTCAGCGGACCATCGGCCACGCCATGGGTGAAGCTCATCTCGTGGATGCTGCCGGCGCGGCGGATCTTCAGCTTCAGCGAGACGGAGAGCGCGTTCACCACGGAAACGCCCACGCCATGCAGGCCGCCGGAGACCTTGTAGGAATTCTGGTCGAATTTGCCGCCGGCATGGAGCTGGGTCATGATGACCTCGGCCGCCGAGACGCCCTCTTCCTTGTGGATGTCCGTCGGGATACCGCGGCCGTTGTCCGTCACCGTTACCGAGCCGTCCGCATTGAGCGTGACCGTCACGATATCCGCATGGCCGGCCAGCGCTTCGTCGATCGCGTTGTCGACCACCTCGTAGACCATGTGATGCAGGCCCGAGCCGTCGTCGGTATCGCCGATATACATGCCCGGGCGCTTGCGCACCGCGTCCAGCCCCTTGAGGACCTTGATCGAATCTGCGCCATACTCGGCCGGGCCGTTTTCGGTCTCGGGTGTGTCAGTCATTCAAAAGTCTTTCCAGAGTTTTCGCGACAGGCGGGGAAAGCGGGGCGAATCACGGCTTTCCGGATTCTCCGAATATAGGGATTTTGCCCTCAAGTTCCAAATCAGAGAGCCTGAAAACACGGCAGAATTCAGGGGATCAACCGGGTTTTACCCGGTTATTGCATGCTTTTTCGAGGATGCCGGCAAGACGGCGCACCGTCTCGGGCGGAAGGTTTGCGATTTCCGCCGAAAGCCGGTTGGCGAAGGCCGTGTATTCCGGCGGCAGGCCGGCGGTATCGACCACCACGCGCGGGTCGGAAATCTGCGCAATGCGGAAGAGTTCCTCGGCCTCGTCCCAGATGACGTTGAAATAGCCGGCGACGCGCTGGAGGAAATCGAAACTCGGCATGCCACGCTTGCCGTGTTCCAGCGCCGAGAGATAGGCGGGGCTGACGCCGAGCGCTATCGCCATCTCCTTCTGGGAAACGCCCTTGCGGTCGCGCAGGTGCCGCACGGCCTTGCCGAAGGGTGTCGTCATCGCTTCTCCCCCGGTGAGCGCGCCAGGCGGACATAGAGCGCGCCTTCGCCGCCGTGATTGCGCGCGGCCGGCTCGTAGGAGGAGATCAGCGGCCGGAACTCCGGCAGCGAGAACCAGAGCGGCACCGCCCGCTTCAGCGCGCCGTCGCTGCCGAGCGAGGTGCCCTTGCCGGTGATGACGAGCACATGACGCAGGCCCCGCTCATGCGCCTTGATGAGGAAGCCGAGCAGGAAGCCGTGCGCTTCGCTCTGGATCATGCCGTGCAGGTCGATGCGGGCTTCCAGCGCAAGCCGGCCCTTGGCGATCTTGCGCTTGACCGGACGCTCCAGCGGATGGTGCCGGGTTTCCTTGCCGCGGCCGATGGTGAGCGCGATGCCTTCCGCCGCCGTGCCGGCCTTGGCCTTCTTTACTTCCGGCTCGGGCGCCTTCTGCTCCTCGATCTTTTGCGCGAAGGCCGCCTCGAATTCCGTCAGGGCATCGAGCTTGCCGGGCATGGCCCGCGTGCTGCGCGCCACCTTGCCCCAGAGAATGCGGTCCTCGCTGGAAAGCGCCTTATCCTTCGGCATGGAGGTAGCGCTCCGCCGCCGCCCTGGGGATGAGGATATGGAAGGTCGCGGCATTGCGCACATGCCCCGCCAGCGCGCCGGCCGCATCGCCCGAGCCGGTGAAGATATCGCCGCGCGCCGGGCCGACGATGGCGGTGCCGGTATCGAGCGCCAGCATCAGCCGGCGGAAGGGCTTTCCGCCATCCATATGGGTGAGGCTGTCACTCGAAATGAAGAAGGGGAGGCCGAAGGTATGGATCTGCCGGTCGACCGCCAGCGAGCGGCCCGCGACCAGCGGCACCTTGGCGGCGGCAATGGGGCCAAGCGATGTGTCGTCCACGGCGGCTTGCCTGAAGAAGATGAAGGAGCGGTTGTGCCAGAGCACCGCATCCACCTGATCCTCATGGCGGGCGAGCCAGTCGCGGATCGAGGCCATGGAGACGGTTGCGGCGTCGATCTCGCCGCGGTCGATCAGCAGCTTGCCGATAGCCGAGAAGGGATGACCGGTTTTCGCGGCATAGGTGATGCGCTTCAGCGAGCCGTCGGGATAGACGAGCCGTGCCGCGCCCTGGACATGGGCGAAGAACACATCGACCTTCGACCGCGCATAGGCGATTTCCAGCCCACGACCGTCCAGATAGCCGCGCTCAACTTCGCCGCGATCCGGATGCTCGACGATGGCTCCGTCCTTCTGCAGACCGAAAGCGTAACCCTGCGGAAAGCCGGCGGGGCGATTGGCGTCATCGATATCGACCAGATCCTCCGGCCGACGATAGAAGGGATAGCGGTATTGCGCATCCGGTTCGGCCTTCACGGCGACTTCCGGCTCATAGAAGGCCGTGACAAAACCGGCCGAGCCATCCGTCTTCTCGATGCGGAAGGGCACGCAATGGGCTTCGAAGAAGGCGCGCACGGCGGCGGGGCCTTCCGGTCGTTCCGCTTCGGCGGCTTTCAGCAATGTCAAAAGCTCGCCGGCGGTGATGCCGAGCGAGCCGGTCTTGTAGGGTTTCACATCGCGGATATGGTCGCGACAGCGGCCCATGGCCGCCATCAGGGGTGTGGGATCGTCCTCGTCCCAGCCGGGAAGCGCCGAAAACCGGGCCGGAACCAGCCGATACTCCATGGGGGCCTCGCTCAGCCTTCCGACTCGGTGGCGATCAGCTTCCAGTTCGGATCGCGCGAGCGGATGTCGCGGGCGAAGGTCCACAGGTCGTTCACCTCGGCCACCGTCTCCGCATCGCCATCGACCAGCGCGCCGGCCTTGTCATAGGTAGCGGAGATCAACTGGCTGATGATGCGCAGCGTGATGTTGGCTTCGCTGTCCTTGACCTCGGCGCCGACGATATCCGCCTTCTCGATGCCGACGAAGCTGGAGCGCACGACCTCGCCCTTGCTCTCGCGCTCGGAAATCGCGGCGTCGAAGCCTTCATAGACTTCGCGCGACAGGAGGTTCTTCAGCGTCTTGCGGTCGCCATCGGCAAAGGCGACGACGATCATCTCGTAGGCCATGCGGGCGCCGTTGGCGAATTCCTTCGGGTTGAAGGAGGGGTCCGCCTTGGCGACGGCGCGAAGCTGTTCGTTCAGGGGCGTGCCCGGAGCGGCGGCAGCGTCGATGGAGGCGAAGGGGTTCTCATCCTCGTCCGTACCGTCACGACGCGGCAGCGTGACGACTTTGCCGCGATCGGCCGAATCAGTCTCTGCGGCGCCCTCGCGCTTGGAATAAGGATCGAAGGGCGGACGCTCGCTGCCGGTGCGTCGGCCAAGCACGCTGCGCAATTGCAGGAAGATGACCACCGCAGCCACGAGGAAGAAAATCGTTACAAAGTCGAATGAGCCCATTATCGATCCGCTGCGGTTTCTGTTTTTTGTTCCTTTTCCATATAGTCCGCAAAGACGGATCATTCAAATGGCGATGACGTGAATGCGACGAAGACGCGCGCAACGTCGGCCTGCAGTATCGACCCGGCCAAATCTATGCGACATTGGAAACCATGCTGAGACGCCTCATTCCGCTTTTCATTCTCCTTCTGCCGCTGGCGGAAATCACCTGCTTCATCCTTGTCGGACGAAAGATCGGCCTTTTCCCGACGCTGTCCCTCGTCGTGTTTTCCGCCATCGCCGGCATCCTGCTGATGCGGGTGCAGGGTTTCGGCGTTCTCATGCGGCTGCGGCTGCGGCAGGCCAGCCAGGACGGGCGGGCGCCCGGCAAGGAGATGCTCGACGCGGCGATGATCGTCGTTGCCGGCATCCTGCTCCTCATCCCCGGCTTCCTGACCGATATCGTCGGGCTTGCCCTCTTTCTTCCGCCCGTGCGCAGCTTCCTGTGGAACCGGCTGATCCGCAACGTCGTTGTGGTGGATATAGGCGGCGTGCGGCCGGGAGGCACACCGGAAACCGGCGCGCAACGCACCATCGATCTCGACGAAAACGACTTCCATCGTGACGGTCCGCGCTAGGCCCCCAGGGTTGTAAGGCCCCGGCCGAAATGCTAGATGGCCTGACTTTCCAGAGTCCCCGAGGATATTTCCATGACCGACGCAGTCACCGACACCAACGCCGCGAGCCCCTCGCTCACCATCCTGGCGCAGTATGTGAAGGACTTCTCCTTCGAAAACCCGGGTGCACCGCGGTCGCTGCAGGCCCGTGACAAGGCCCCGGCAATCAATATCAGCGTCAACGTCAATGCGAACCCGCTCGCCGAGTCGGACTTCGACGTCCTGCTCTCGCTGAATGCAGAAGCCAAGGATGGCGACAAGGTCCTCTTCAATGCCGAGCTTGCCTATGGCGGCGTCTTCCGCATCACGGGCTTCCCGCAGGAGCATATGCTGCCGGTTCTCTTCATCGAGTGCCCGCGCCTGCTCTTCCCCTTCGCCCGCCAGATCATCGCCGACGCGACCCGCAACGGCGGCTTCCCGCCGCTGATGATCGACCCGATCGATTTCGCCCAGATGTTTGCCCAGCGCATGGCCGAAGAACAGGTCAAGGCGAAGGTTCAGGCCAACTAAACCTCAATCCTTTTCAACGAGAACGCCCGGTCACGATGTGCCCGGGCGTTTTCTTTTGCATTCATTATAGTAAGCCGGATTCAGCCGCCGTATTTCGCCCAGATAGCCTTGGCGCCCATCTTCTCCACCATGGCGGCGTGGGCCGCGCGATCCACTTCGGACAGGCGGGGGGCAAGCGGCGTCGGCCGGGCGCCGAGCGGCTCGACCACCTCATCCTCCGCCTCGACCAGCATCTTGCGACCGCTTTCGGCGGTACCGAGGCCCAGCGCCGCCTGCCGGCCGCCGATCATCTCGATATAGACTTCGGCCAGAAGCTCGGAGTCGAGAAGCGCGCCGTGCTTGGTGCGGTGCGAATTGTCGATGCCGTAGCGACGGCAAAGCGCATCGAGCGAGTTGGGTCCCATCGGATGCTTGCGGCGGGCGAGCGCCAGCGTATCCGTCACCTTTTCCGGCGCGACCGACGGCAGGCCCAGCCGACCGAATTCGGCATTGATGAAACCCATGTCGAAGTTCGCATTGTGCGCCACCCAGCGGGCGCCGTCGAAGAAATCGATGATCTCCTGGGCGACCTCGGCAAATGGCTTCTTGTCCTGCAGGAACTCGTCGGTGATGCCGTGGACGGCAAGCGCGTCCGGATGGACCTTCCGATTGCCGGGATTGATGAAGATATGGAGCGTGCGGCCGGTCGGGAAATGGTTCTCCAGTTCCACGCCGCCGATTTCGATGACGCGGTCGAGCTTGTTGTCGAGGCCGGTCGTTTCCGTATCGAAGATGATCTCGCGCATCAGTTCCGCCGCTCCGTCAGTTTTGCGATTATCTCTTCCACCTGTTTCCGCGCCGCTTCAAGCCCCTTGCCGGTATCGATGAGGAAATCGGCCCGTTGGCGCTTTTCCGCATCCGGCATCTGACGCGACAGAATGAGGGCGAGCTTCTCATCCGTCATGCCAGGGCGGGACAGGACACGCTCGCGCTGAACCATGGGATCACAGGTCACGACAACCACCTTGTCCACCCGCGTTTGCCCGCCGGTTTCATAAAGCAATGGAATATCGAGCACGACGAGCGGCGATGCCTTCCGCCGTTCGGCATCGATGAAGGCCGCTTCCCGCGCCCGCACGAGCGGATGGATGATCGCCTCCAACTCGCCGAACCGCTCCGGTGAACGGGCAAGCACCGCCGAGAGCACCTTGCGGTCGATGGCGCCATCTGACAGCGCCTCGGGAAAATGTGCCGCGACGGGCGCGACGGCCTCGTTGCGATAGAGATCGTGCACCGTCGCATCTGCATCGTGCACCGGCACGCCGAGATCGCGGAACATCGCGGCCGTGGTCGACTTTCCGGTTCCGATCGATCCGGTAAGGCCGAGCACGATCATCGATGCGCCTCCATATCCGCAAGGATCCGCCGGCGAAGCTCCGCATCGACGACCGGCCTTTTGCCGAACCATTTCTCGAAACCGGGTGCGGCCTGGTGCAGCAGCATGCCCAGCCCGTCGACGACGGCAAAGCCCTGATCCTGCGCCTGATGCAAAATCGGCGTGATGAGCGGCACATAGACGATATCCGTCACCAGCGCGCCGGAGGCCAGCGGCGAGAAGTCGAAATCCGGGGCGGCTTCGCCATCCATGCCGAGCGAGGTGGTATTGACGAAAAGCCCCGCGCCTTTCGAGACCTCGGCCAGCGCCCCCATGGCGTGGGCGCACACCTTGGGTCCGAAACGGTCGGCCAGTTCCTGCGCGCGGGCGGCGGTGCGGTTGACCACATGGATTTCCCCAATGCCGCGGTCCCGCACCGCCTGGATGATGGCGCGGCTAGCGCCCCCCGCCCCCAGGATGACGGCCCGGTCCGTTCTATCCCAGCCCGGCGCGGCGGCATCCAGATTGGCAAGAAAGCCGTAGCCATCGGTGTTCGTCGCATGAAGCCGGCCATCCTCCATCCAGAGGGTGTTCGATGCGCCAAGCTCCTCACTAAGAGCGTCCGGACGGTCGGCCAGCTTGAAGGCGGTTTCCTTGTGCGGGATCGTGACATTGCCGCCTACAAAGCCGGATTCTCCGCTTTTCAGCCGGGAAACAAAGCCGGCGAAATTTTCCGGCGTAATCTCCTGCCGCGTGTAGGACCCTTCAAGCCCCAGCTTTTCCAACCAATAGCCATGGATAAGCGGCGAACGGGAATGCTTGACGGGATAGCCGGTGACAAAGGCGTGGGGGACGAATGTTTCACGTGAATCATGCATCGATAGCACCGAGATCGCGAAGTTTAGCCAGCAAGGGAAGCATCGGCAGCCCGAGAATGGTGAAGTAGTCGCCGTCGATCCGCTCGAAGAGCTGCACGCCCTCTCCCTCGAGCTGATAGGCCCCGACGCTCGCCAGAACCCGCATCCCCACCCGCGCGAGGTGACGGTCGATGAAGGCTTCCGACAAAGGGCGCATCGTCATATGGGCGACAGAGATATGGCTCCACAAGGTTTCGCCGTCGCGCAGCAGCGCGACACCGCAATTGAGCGAATGGGTCCGGCCGGACATCGCCGTCAGGTGCCCCTTCGCTTCCGCCATGTCGGCCGGCTTGTGGAACACGCGGCCTTCGAGGGAAAGTGTCTGGTCCGAACCGATGACGAGCGCGCCCGGATTACGTTCGGCCACATCGCGCGCTTTCTCAATAGCGAGCGCCACCGCAACCTCCTGCGGTGTGGGGTTGCGTTCGGCAAGCGCCGCCTCTACGGCGCGCTCATCGATTTCAGCCGCCTGCGCCCGGAACGCCAGACCGGCATTTTCCATCAGCATGCGGCGGAAGGGGCTTTGCGAGGCAAGGATCAGCGACGTCATGGAATTCTCCCGTTACCCTTTCGGGTTAGCGGAGCTTGGGGCGAAGGGCAACGATGGCCGCAGCCGTTTCCTCGATGGACCGGCGGGTGACATCGATGATCGGCCAGTTGTGGCGCGCGCAGATGGCGCGGGCATATTTCAGCTCCTCGGAAATCTGCGCCCGGTCGATATAGTCGTCGCCGCGAAAATCCTGCGTCTGGCCGAGCACCCGGTTCTGCCGCACCTGGGCGATGCGGTCGGTGGTCGCGATCAGGCCGACGACCAGGGGCCTGACGGCCATCGACAGTCGATCCGGCAGTGGTACGCCAAGCACGATCGGCACATTGGCCGTCTTGATGCCGCGGTTTGCCAGATAGATGCTCGTCGGCGTCTTCGAGGTGCGGCTGATCCCGATAAGGATGACATCGGCCTCCTCCAGGTCGGCCGGCAATTGCCCGTCGTCATGATCCATCGTGAAGTTGAGCGCCTCGATGCGCGCGAAATATTCCGCGTTCATCACATGCTGCGCGCCCACCCGGCGGCGCGATGGCGCGCCGAGATAGGACTGGAAGAGATCGATCACCGGCTCCAGCACGGAAACGCAAGGCACCCCCATCTCCCGGCAGCGCTGGTCGATGATTTCGGAAAGCTCCCGGTCGACCACCGTATAGAGCACGATGCCCGGCGCGCCGTCGATGGCATCGAGCACGGGCATGAGCTGCTTGCGATTGCGGATCAGCGGATAGACATGTTCCAGCGCCTGGGAGGACTGGAACTGCGCCGCCGCCGCCCGTCCCGCCGCGATCAGCGTCTCGCCCGTCGAGTCCGAAATGAGGTGCAGATGGAAGTAGTTTTTGGTGCTTTCCACAATATCCTCCGCCCCCTGTTGATGGCCCGGGACAACGGTGAGCTAAAAGCGGGAGGGGCGAGGAGGCAAGAGGATAAGTGCCGCTTTTTCCACAATCGGCAAACAGCGGGAGAGGGATTCGGCCCGCATGTGGATAAGACTCACGCCGATGGCATAGTGTCGCGCCGCTCCACAGCCTATCCACAAGCCATGATGTCCTTGACCGGCTCGAATCTGCTTGATTCCAAATGGAGAATCCGGTTCCCCCCGTTCGTGGTTCAAAATCATCTGACAGTCCATGCCTTTTCCACACGCACCTGCCGGAGACCTGCAATCTGTGGAGAGGATTTAATCCTTGATAGTCACCGACTCTAAGAAATAGAAACCTCTTTAAAAGAGATTATTTCATGATTGGGAGAACCCCTCGGTGGCTGCGAAAAACCGGAAGATCGTCGATGTCCTGAATGGCAAGACGGTTTCTCCCCCTCCCCTCTGGCTGATGAGACAGGCAGGACGATATCTGCCGGAATACCGTGCGACACGCGCGGCAGCGGGAAGTTTCCTCGATCTCTGTTATTCGCCGGAGCTGGCGACGGAAGTCACCTTGCAACCGATCCGCCGCTACGGCTTCGATGCGGCAATCCTCTTTTCCGATATCCTCGTCATTCCCGACGCGCTTCACCGGAATGTCCGCTTCGAGGAGGGTCATGGACCGCGGCTCGACCCGATCGACGTGGACGGCATCCTCGCTCTGAAAGAGGATGGCGTTCGGGATCATCTCAGGCCGGTCATAGAAACGGTTGGCCGCATCCGGCAGTCCCTTCCCGAGGAAACGGCGCTGCTCGGCTTCTGCGGCGCGCCCTGGACGGTCGCGACCTATATGATCGCGGGACATGGAACGCCGGACCAGGCCCCCGCGCGGCTGTTCGCCTATCGGGAGCCGGAGGCCTTCAAGCGTCTGCTCGACGTGCTTGCCGATCTTTCCGCCGATTATCTGGTAGCGCAGATCGATGCCGGCGCCGATGCGGTGCAGATCTTCGATTCCTGGGCAGGCGTGCTGGGTGAGAAGGAATTTGCCGATTACGCCGTGCGCCCCGTGCGGAGGATCGTTGATTCGGTGAAGGCGCGTCGCCCCGCTGCCAGGATCATCGCCTTCGCCAAGGGCGCGGGCCTGCAACTGAAATCCTATCGTCAGGAGACGCGGGCCGATGCCATCGGTCTCGACTGGTCGGTCCCGCTGCCTTTCGCCGTCGAACTGCAGAAGGATGGGCCGGTGCAGGGCAATCTCGATCCGATGCGGGTCGTCGCCGGTGGCAAGGCGCTCGATGAAGGCGTCGATGCCATCCTCCAGGCGCTCGGCAACGGGCCGCTGATCTTCAATCTCGGCCACGGCATCACACCGCAGGCCGATCCCGAGCATGTCACGCGGCTGGTGGCGCGCGTGCGCGGTGAAAGCCGGTGAGCGAGAAGCAGACGGATGAGACGGCGGGACGCAGGGCGCGCATGCGCGCAGGCATCGCGCTTGCCGTCTTCGCGCTCGCGGCTTTCCTGCTGATCCTCTATCCGCCCGGTGACCTTTACCTCTGGGTGAAGGCGCTGCACATCCTCGCCGTCATCTCCTGGATGGCGGGGCTGCTCTACCTGCCGCGGCTTTTCGTCTATCACACGGACGCGCCGCCGGGTTCGGTTCAGTCGGAAACCTTCAAGGTGATGGAACAGCGGCTCTACCGTACCATCATGCGGCCGGCCATGGGGCTTACCTGGCTGCTTGGCCTCTATCTCGCCTGGTCCGTTTATGGTTTTCAAGGCGGATGGCTGCATGCCAAGCTCCTCCTCGTCATTCTGCTTTCCGGCGTACACGAGTTTTACGGCCGTGCGGTGCAGGCCTTTGCGGAGGACCGCAACGTGCGAACCGGCCGCCAATGGCGCATCTGGAACGAGGCTCCAGCGGCGCTGATGATCCTCATCGTCATCATGGTCGTCGTCAAACCATTCTGACCGGGCGCGACAAAACGGACGAAATTCGCTCTCCCCCTTGCGAGGCGGCGCGGGAACCGCTATTTTCCGCCCATCTCATCTTTCGTGGCATGTGTCTTCGTTCAGTGAGCTGCACCCATCCCCGCGCAGTTCGTCCCTGACCCGCACGCCTTTTTCCATCCCGACGATTACCAGCATGGACCATTCATGGCCGAAATGAAGCTACAAGACCTCAAGAACAAGACTCCGACCGACCTCCTCGCCTTCGCCGAATCGCTCGAGGTCGAAAACGCGAGCACGATGCGCAAACAGGAACTGATGTTTGCCATCCTGAAGATGCTGGCCTCGCAGGATGTCGAGATCATCGGCGAGGGCGTCGTGGAAGTGCTCCAGGACGGTTTCGGCTTCCTGCGCTCGGCCAATGCGAACTATCTGCCCGGCCCGGACGACATCTACATCTCGCCTTCGCAGATCCGCCGCTTCTCGCTGAAGACCGGCGATACGGTCGAAGGCCCGATCCGCGGCCCGAAGGAGGGTGAGCGCTATTTCGCCCTTCTCAAGGTCAATACGATCAATTTCGACGATCCGGAAAAGATCCGTCACAAGGTCCATTTCGACAACCTGACGCCGCTCTATCCGAACGAGCGCTTCAAGCTGGAACTGGATATTCCGACCTCGAAGGATCTTTCGCCGCGCGTCCTCGACCTGGTCGCGCCGCTCGGCAAGGGCCAGCGCGCGCTGATCGTCGCCCCGCCGCGCACGGGTAAGACGGTTCTGCTGCAGAACATCGCCCATTCGATCACGGCGAACCATCCGGAATGCTATCTCATCGTTCTTCTCATCGACGAGCGCCCGGAAGAAGTGACGGACATGCAGCGCTCGGTGAAGGGCGAAGTGGTATCTTCCACTTTTGACGAACCGGCCACGCGCCACGTACAGGTCGCCGAGATGGTCATCGAGAAGGCAAAGCGCCTCGTCGAGCATGGCCGCGACGTCGTCATCCTGCTCGATTCGATCACGCGCCTCGGCCGTGCCTATAACACGGTCGTTCCGTCCTCCGGCAAGGTCCTCACCGGTGGTGTCGACGCCAACGCCCTGCAGCGCCCGAAGCGCTTCTTCGGCGCGGCGCGTAACATCGAGGAAGGCGGCTCGCTGACGATCATCGCCACGGCCCTCATCGATACCGGCAGCCGCATGGACGAAGTCATCTTCGAAGAGTTCAAGGGTACCGGCAACTCGGAAATCGTGCTGGACCGCAAGGTCGCCGACAAGCGCATCTTCCCCGCCATGGATATCCTCAAGTCCGGTACGCGCAAGGAAGACCTCCTCGTGCCGCGCCAGGACCTGCAGAAGATCTTTGTTCTCCGTCGCATCCTCGCCCCGATGGGCACGACCGATGCGATCGAGTTCCTGATCGACAAACTGAAGCAGACGAAGAACAACGGCGACTTCTTCGATTCGATGAACACCTGATCGGTTTCGCCGAGCTGCACAGAATGGGTGGTCCCGTCTTTCGGCGGGACCATTTTATTTTGAGCGAACGGATTCGATTCTAATCCGAAACAAAAACTATCGATTCGATCTCGAAACGGTAATCCAATGGACACGACGGATACTATTTTTGCTCTTTCCAGCGGCGGCTTACCCTCCGGCGTGGCGGTAATACGCCTGAGTGGGCGGGAAAGCCGGGCAGCTGTCGAGCAGCTTTGCGGTTCTGTTCCCCCGGCCCGCCGGGCCTCTCTACTTTCGATTCGAAACTGCAATGGTGAGAGGCTGGATGACGGCCTCGTGCTGTTCTTCCCCGCTCCCCATTCCTTTACCGGCGAGGATTGTGCCGAGCTGCAGATCCATGGCGGCCGGGCAACGGTGAAAGCGGTTCTGGCCGCTCTGGGATCGCTTGAAGGTCTTCGCGCCGCAGAGGCCGGAGAGTTTTCTCGCCGCGCCTTTACGAATGGGCGAATGGATCTTGTGGAGATCGAAGGTCTCGCTGATCTCATCGCGGCGGAGACGGAGATGCAACGCCGCCTTGCGGCCGAGCACGCATCCGGCGGCCTATCGCGGCTTTACGATTCGTGGTCGAAACGATTGACGCACGGCCGCGCTATGATCGAGGCAGAGCTTGATTTCGCCGATGAAGATGACGTTCCAGGGTCCGTTGCCGGTTCCATATGGGATGACATGCGCGCCTTGGAACAGGAAATCATTAACCATCTTGCGGGCGCTCGAACAGGGGAAATTCTGCGTGACGGCTTGCATGTCGTGATCGCTGGCCCGCCGAATGCCGGAAAATCGAGCCTTCTTAATCACCTGGCACGCCGGGACGTTGCTATTGTGACGGATATTCCGGGGACGACTCGGGATGTCCTTCATGTTGATCTGGACCTTTCCGGCTTTGCCATCCGTCTTTATGACACAGCGGGTTTGCGCGAAACCGAGGACGTTGTCGAGCGGGAAGGCATTCGTCGCACGCAGCTCTCCATGGCGGCAGCCCACTTGGTCCTGCTTCTGTCAGATGACCCGGTAGCGAACTGGGGAGAGATGCTGGGTGATTATGTCGGTCCGGTTATTCGAATACGGACGAAAACCGATCTATTGCCCGCGACTTTGCGTGAGGCGGGCATAGATGCTATGATTTCGGTGAAGACGGGGGAAGGCGTACCTGCGCTTCTCGATCTGGTGGCGAGCTATCTTCCAGATATGGAGACGGGCAGCGCCCTGTCCCTGCCGACACGCCAGCGCCATTCGCAGAATCTTGAAGCTGCGCGGAGACATATCGCGGCAGCGCTGGACATGCAGTCCGGGGAACTGGACATACAAGCAGAGCACCTGCGACTGGCGGGACAAGCGTTAGGTCGGGTAACGGGGCGGGTTGATGTCGAGCATCTTCTGGACGTTATCTTCTCCGAGTTTTGCATAGGGAAATGATTCACGTGAAACAGTGCAACGTGTGCGAGTCGCTTTGAACGTTTCACGTGAAACAGGTAGGTAAGTATGGCGGATATCATGGATTATGATGTGGTTGTGGTTGGCGGCGGGCATGCCGGCGTCGAGGCTGCGGCTGCGGCTGCCCGGATCGGTGCGCGAACGGCATTGGTTACGCATAAGGCGGCAACGATAGGCGTGATGTCCTGTAATCCGGCCATTGGTGGTCTTGGCAAGGGTCACCTTGTCCGTGAGGTTGATGCGCTCGATGGGTTGATGGGACGCGTGGCCGATCGTGCCGGTATACAGTTCCGTTTGCTCAATCGGCGAAAGGGGCCGGCGGTTCGTGGGCCTCGCACCCAGGCTGACAGGCGTCTCTATCGTGAAGCCATGCAGGCTGAAATTGCGGCCATTGCGAATCTCGATGTTGTCGAAGGAGACGCTTTCGATATCGATTTCCAGAGCAATGTAATTGCCGGGATTGTTCTTAAGGATGGCCGCCGGCTTGCATGCCGAGCGGTTGTTATTACGACCGGTACCTTTTTGCGTGGCCTTATTCATATCGGAAACGAAAAGATTCCAGCGGGGCGCGTCGGGGAGGAACCGTCGATGGGCCTGTCGGCAACCTTCGAGCGGCTCGGGCTGAGGCTTGGACGCTTGAAGACGGGCACGCCTGCCCGGCTTGACGGCCGCACGATCGATTGGTCCGCCGTCGGCCGCCAGGCTGCGGATGAAGAGCCAGTCCCTTTCTCGTTCATGACGGACCGGATCACCACGCCGCAGATCGAATGCGGCGTGACGCGGACGACACCGGTGACTCACCGCATCATCGAGGAAAATATCGGCAAGTCCGCGATGTATTCGGGACAGATCGAAGGCGTCGGCCCGCGTTACTGCCCCTCGATCGAAGACAAGATCGTCAAATTTGGCGAGCGGGACGGCCACCAGATTTTCCTGGAACCGGAAGGTCTGGATGACGATACAGTCTATCCGAACGGCATTTCTACGTCCCTCCCCGCTGACATACAGGACGCGTTCATTCGAACCATTCCGGGGCTGGAGCGGGTTTCCATTCTGCAACCGGGCTATGCAATCGAGTACGACCATGTCGATCCTCGCGAGCTTTCTGCGACGCTGGAATTAAAGCGGCAGCCTGGTCTCTTCCTCGCGGGCCAGATCAACGGCACGACGGGATATGAGGAGGCGGCGGCGCAAGGGCTGGTAGCCGGGCTGAACGCGGCGCGCTGCGCCGGGAATGGTGAGGGGCACATCTTCAGCCGTACGGACAGCTATATTGGGGTGATGATTGATGACTTGACCTCACGAGGCGTGACGGAACCCTATCGCATGTTCACCTCGAGGGCTGAGTACCGCCTGTCCCTGCGGGCGGACAATGCGGATGTGCGCCTGACGCCACTCGGTATCGAGCTTGGTCTGGTCGCGACCAGGCGTCGGGATAGGTTCATGGCATGGTCGGATGAAATGCAGGCTGCGCGCGATCAACTCCAGGCTTTGAAGCTGTCTCCAAACGAAGCGGGGACGCATGGCATCCGGATCAATCAGGACGGCGTTCGCCGTAGCGCCTACGATCTTCTCGCTTACCCCGATATTGACTATGCCCGTTTGGCAAGGATTTGGCCGCAAGCGCTTGGTAGGTTCTCCCTTCGTGTCAGTGAGGCTGTCGAGATCGAGGCCGGCTATGCGGTTTATATGAACCGGCAGGAGGCGGATATCTCGGAGGCACGACGGGAGGAGGAGCGCCGGATTCCCGACGATTTCGATTTCGGCCTGCTACCGGGGCTTTCCATCGAGCTGCGTCAGAAGCTGACTGTCGCTCGTCCATCCAATCTCGCGCAGGCGGCGCGCGTGGACGGCATGACGCCGGCAGCGCTCACGCTTCTCCTCGCCCATCTTAAGCGCCTTCCCACTGACCAGACACAGCGGACCGCAAACGCATGAGTTCCTTCCCGCGCGCGTTGAGCCACCTCGATGTTTCACGTGAAACCAAAGACCGGCTCGACACCTTCGTCGCCCTCTTCCAGAAATGGGCGAAGACGATCAACCTCGTCGCGCCGTCGACCCTGGCGGAGACCTGGAACAGGCATATCGTCGATAGTGCTCAGATTTTTGCGCTTCATCCCGGCGCCCGCAATTGGGTCGATCTGGGAAGCGGTGGAGGATTTCCGGGCATCGTCACCGGAATTCTGCTGACCGGCATTGGAGATGGTTGGGTTCATCTGGTCGAAAGCAACAACAAGAAGGCAGCCTTCCTAAGGCGAGCCATACTGGAAACGGACGCTCGTGCTTCGGTTCATGCGGTCCGTATCGAGGAGGCTCCGGTGATCATCGAGCGGTGCGACGCGATCTCGGCGCGGGCCCTGGCGGATCTCGATCTCCTGATGGAGTTCGGTCTTCCCTGGGCCGAACGTAATGCGGACCTCCGATTTTTCCTGCACAAAGGCCGGGATTATCAGCGGGAGATCGATAAAGCGCTTGGTCGGTGGAGATTCGATCTGGTAAAACATGCCAGTATCGTCGAGCAAGATTCCGTTGTGCTCGAATTGTCGAATCTTTCGCGAAAACCTTAGTGATTGGCGGCGTCCATGATAGGCGAGAAGAACCGGGTCATCACCATTGCCAACCAGAAGGGCGGCGTCGGCAAGACGACGACGGCCATCAATCTGGCGACCGCGCTTGCCGCAATCGGCGAACGGGTGCTCATTGTCGACCTCGATCCGCAGGGCAATGCCAGCACAGGTCTCGGCATCGACCGCCGAAGCCGTGAACTGTCCTCGTACGATCTTCTGATCGGTAGCCACAGCGTTGCCGATACGGCGCTGGAAACCGCCGTGCCGAACCTCTCGATCATTCCGTCCACCATGGACCTGCTCGGTATCGAGATGGAGATCGCCCAGCAGAGCGATCGCGTCTTCCGCCTGAAGCGCGCCCTCGCCGCCGCGGACGCGTTGTCTTACTCTTACGTGCTGGTCGATTGCCCGCCGTCGTTCAATCTTCTGACCATGAACGCGCTCGCCGCCGCCCACTCCGTCCTTGTTCCCCTGCAATGCGAGTTCTTCGCTCTGGAGGGGCTTAGCCAGTTGCTGGAGACGGTCGATCAGGTGCGCCGTACGGTCAATCCGCGGCTCGACATCCAGGGTATCGTGCTGACCATGTTCGATTCGCGCAATAATCTTGCGCAGCAGGTGGTCAACGACGTTCGCACCCATCTGGGTGAGAAAGTCTATCATACGCTCATTCCGCGCAATGTGCGCGTCTCGGAGGCCCCCTCCTACGGGAAGCCGGCCATCCTCTACGATCTCAAATGCGCCGGAAGCCAGGCCTATCTTCAGCTTGCTTCCGAAGTGATCCAGCGGGAAAGGCAGCGCAAGGCTGCCTGAATTCAGTATCTGTGAGTAGAGCCGATGAACGATGACAATTCCAAACGGCGCCTCGGCCGAGGCCTGGCTGCGCTGATCGGTGAAATGGACCAGCTCCCGGCTGCCGATGTCGGCAGTCAGTCGACGGTCAATCCGGACCGGCTGGTGCCGATCGAGTTCGTCGGCCGTAACCCGCGCAACCCGCGCCGCTATTTCGATGAATCGGAATTGCAGGACCTCGCCTCTTCGATCCGCCAGCACGGCATCGTTCAGCCGGTCGTGGTCCGCACCATCGCGGACAACCGCTTCGAGATCATTGCGGGTGAACGCCGCTGGCGGGCGGCACAGCTCGCCGGGCTGACCGATATTCCCGTGATCATCCGGGATGTCGACGACCGGACCGCGCTGGAAATCGCCATCGTGGAGAATGTGCAGCGCTCCGACCTCAACCCGCTGGAAGAGGCGATGGGGTATGAGCTGTTGATCGCCGACCATGGCTATACGCAGAACGATCTTGGCGAGATCATCGGCAAGAGCCGCAGCCATGTGGCGAACAGCCTTCGCCTGTTGAAGCTGCCGGAACCCGTTCGCGATATGCTGGCCTCCGGCACGCTCTCCGCAGGTCACGCTCGCGCCCTTATCCCAACTTCCGATCCGACCGCTCTGGCGAAGACCATTGTAGCCAAGGGCATGTCCGTTCGCGATGCCGAGCGGATCGCGCAAAACGATATCAAGGCACAGGGCGATCCGACACCGGTACAGGGGCGTAAGGAAGAGAAGGACACCGATACGCTGGCGCTGGAGCGTACGCTGTCGGACGTACTCGGCCTCGAAGTCAGCGTGAATCACAAGGGCAATGGCGGCCATCTCCGCATTGCTTACAAGACATTGGAACAGTTGGAAGAAATCTGCCGGCTTCTTGAGCGGCGGTAATTTTCTTAGCCGGATTCAGCGCCGTCCGGATTGAAGTACGGTTGCAAGCATCGTCTGCATGGCGATCGTATCCTCCAGAGCCGGGCGCTGGCGGCTTTGCAGGATCGCGGCCTGGAGACGCTGGGTTTCCCGGCGGAGAGCGGGGCCGGTCCATGTCTTCAGGGCATTCTCGACAATAGGCTTGCGGCGGAAATGCAGATGACGACCGAGTGTCGCCATTGCCTGCGCGGCAGGCGCGCGCTTCTCGTCCATTTCCGCCCGCATCAGTTCCAGGAGCTGGAACTGGCGCAGGCACCCTTGCAGGACGAGGAAAACCGGTGTCTTGGAGGATACGATCTTCTGGATCGCGTGGAGAAAGCCCTCGCGGTCGCCCTTGAGGATGGCGTCGATGGCGTCGTCCGTGGAAATCGCACTGGCGTCGCCAACGATCTCCTCCACGTCCTCCTCCTCAATCAGCTCTTTGCCACGGCAATAGAGGGCGAGCTTCCGTACCTCGTTGCGCGAAGCGAGCCGGTCGCCACCGATGGTTTCCATCAGACGTTCCCGGGCGGCCGGTGAAATGCGCAGCCCTTCCGCGGCCAGCTCCTGATCGATCAACGCCTGGAGAGCGCGCCCGTCGTCCGCATAGCAGGCAATGGCGACGGCTTGCGACGCCGATTCGGCCACCTTGCGCAGCGCGGCCCCCTTCTTCAGGTCGCCGGCCTCGATGATGAGCGTGGAAGGACCGGGATGCTGGCCGGCGAGGATGTCGAGACCATCGGAAAGACCCTTCTCGCTGCCGGCATTGCGGATCCAGACGAGGCGCTCACCGCCAAAAAGGCCGATGGCGTTCATTTCGTCGATCAGGCGGCCGGGCTGGTTGCCGATATCGCTGGCGTCCAGTTTGACGACGGAGAAAGCGTCATCGAGATTGACGCCGCTCGCGGCGGCAAGAGTGGCCGCGCGCTCGGAAACCAGGCCACGGTCTGGCCCGTAGATGAGGAAAAGCCTCACGGGCAAGGGCTTCCGCTTTGCGAAAGCATCGAACTCGTGCGACTTGACTTCCGCCATAGCCGGCTCAGCGGCGCGCCAGCGCCGAAGCGACGTCGGCGCGGATCAACTCGGCAAGCTCGCGTGCGCCGCGGTTTTCCGCATCGCGGACGGCGCGCAGCTTGGCGAATTCCTGAGCCGGGAAATCGACCATGGCAACCGCCGAGCGCTTGCCGGAGGCCAGTGTTTCGCCGGAGTCGGCCCTCGTGAGATTGTAGTCCGCTGTAACGGTGACCCGGCCGGAACGGGCGATATCGTCCCTCACGTCGTTGAGTACGCCAACGGTTCGGACGGTGACGTCCATTTCCAGATGATAGACGGCGTTCTGCGGTTCACCCGCGCCGCCGGCGAAGAGGAAGATCAGGTCGTTCCTGACTTGCTGCTCCACACGGTCGCTTGCCTCCGAAATCGAGATGGAGGCGAGCTTGCCTTCCGTTCCGCCCGGCGTGGAATAGAGCGGCCGCACCTGGCAGCCGGCGAGCATGCCGATAAGGGCAACGCCGGCAAGCGCCTTGGCGAGCCGCGAGAGACCGGTTCCGTCAGACAACAACATTCACGATCCTCTGCGGTACGACGATGATCTTCTTGGGCTTCTGGCCGCCGAGCGCCGTCTGCACGGCCTCCAGCGCCAGAACGGCCGCTTCCACGGCACTCTGGTCCGCGTCGCGGGCGATTGTCAAATCCGCCCGCTTCTTGCCGTTGATCTGCACCGGCAGAGTGACCTCGTTCTCGGCGACCAGGCTATCGGCATAGGCCGGCCAGGCGGAGGTGGCGACGAGCCCTTCCCCACCGATCTCGCGCCAGCATTCTTCCGCAAGATGCGGCGTCATCGGCGCGACGATACGGATCAGGATGCCCACGGCCTCGCGCAGCGCGGAGACGAGATCGGACGAGGCCTTGCCGGCCGCGGCGCTCGCCAGCGGCGCGGCGAGCGCGTTGACGAATTCGTAGATGCGCGCGACGGCCTTGTTGAAGGCGAGCTTGTCGTAATCGCCCTGGACCGCCTTCAGCGTCCTGTGTGCGGCCTGCGAGACGGCCAGCGCCTCGCCACCCACGCCCGGTCGGCCTTCGGCGGCCTTGAGGGCGGGTGCGGCTTCGCCGATCAGGCGCCAGACGCGCTGGACGAAACGATGGGCGCCTTCGACGCCGGCTTCCGACCAGATGACGTCACGGTCCGGCGGGGAGTCAGAGAGCACGAAGAAGCGGGCTGTATCGGCGCCGTAGGAAGCAATGATATCGTCCGGATCGACGACATTCTTCTTCGACTTCGACATCTTCTCGATGGAGCCGATGGCGATTTCTTCGCCGGATTCGAGATGCGTCGCACGGCGTTTGCCGTCCACTTCCTCGATGCGGATTTCAGCCGGCGTCACCCATTCCCGCTTGCCTTCGACGGCGCGGCTATAGGTTTCGTGCACGACCATACCCTGGGTGAAGAGGCCCTTGAAGGGCTCCTTCAGGTCGAGATGGCCGGCAACCTGCATGGCGCGGGTGAAGAAGCGCGAATAGAGGAGATGCAGGATCGCATGCTCGATACCGCCGATATACTGGTCGACCGGTAGCCAGGCATTGGCTGCAGCCGGATCCGTCGGGTCGTTTTCCCAAGGGGCGGTGAAGCGGGCGAAATACCAGGACGAGTCAACGAAGGTATCCACCGTGTCCGTCTCTCGGCGGGCGTCCTTGCCGCAATGCGGGCAGGCGACGTGACGCCAGGTCGGATGACGGTCGAGCGGATTGCCCGGCTTGTCGAAGGTGACGTCGTCGGGCAGCTTGACCGGGAGGTCGGCCTTGGGAACGGGAACAACGCCGCAATCGTCGCAATGGATGACCGGGATCGGGCAGCCCCAATAGCGCTGGCGCGAGATGCCCCAGTCTCGCAGGCGGAAATTCACCTTGCGTTCGGCCACCGGCGCATTGCCGAGCGTGGCGGCGGTGAGGCGCTTTGCGACCTCCTCGAAGGCTTCCTCGGTGCCAAGGCCGTCCAGGAAGCGGGAGTTGATCATCACGCCGTCGCCGACATAGGCCTCGTCGGCAATGGCGAAGGTCGCGGCGTCGCCGTCCTTCGGCATGACGACCGGCACGACCGGCAGATCGTATTTGCGGGCGAAGTCGAGGTCGCGCTGGTCACCGGAGGGGCAGCCGAAGATGGCGCCCGTGCCATAGTCCATCAGCACGAAGTTGGCGATATAGACCGGCAGCTCCCAGGCGGGATCGAAGGGATGGCGCACGCGGATACCGGTATCCATACCCTTCTTTTCGGCGGTTTCGAGCGCGGCGAGCGAAGTGCCGGCGCGGCGGCACTCCTCGCAGAAGGCCATGATCTCGGCATTCTTCGCCGAGACTTCCTTCGCCAGTGGATGATCGGCGGAAATGGCGAGGAACGAGGCGCCGAACAGCGTGTCGGGGCGCGTCGTGTAGACGGTGACGTCCTTCTCGCTCGTCAGGCCCGTGCCTTCGGCCACCTCCCAGCGCACCAGCATGCCTTCCGAACGGCCGATCCAGTTCTTCTGCATCAGCCGGACCTTTTCCGGCCACTGGTCGAGCGTTTCCAGCGAATCGAGCAGGTCCTGGCTGAAATCCGTGATGCGGAAGAACCATTGGGTCAGCTCGCGCTGCTCGACGAGCGCGCCGGAACGCCAGCCGCGTCCGTCGATGACCTGCTCGTTGGCGAGAACGGTGTGATCGACCGGATCCCAGTTCACCTTGGACTGCTTGCGGTAGACGAGGTTCTTTTCCAGGAAATCGAGGAAGAGGTGCTGCTGGCGGTGATAGTAATCGACGTCGCAGGTGGCGAATTCACGCGACCAGTCGAGCGACAGGCCCATGGATTTCAACTGCTTGCGCATTGTCGCGATGTTTTCGTAGGTCCAGCCCTTCGGGTGGACCTTGTTCTGCATGGCCGCATTCTCGGCGGGCATGCCGAAAGCGTCCCAGCCCATCGGGTGCAGGACGTTGTAACCGCGCGCGCGCTTGTAGCGGGCGACGACGTCGCCCATGGCGTAGTTGCGCACATGGCCCATATGAATGCGGCCCGACGGATAGGGGAACATCTCGAGGACGTAGTACTTCTCGCGCGGATCGTCGTTCTTCGTCAGGAAGACGTCGTCTTCGTTCCATTTTGCCTGCCAGCGGGGTTCGGCATCGCGCGGATTGTAACGTTCGGTGGCCATGTCTTTGATGTTCCGGAAGTCTTTTGGAGGTTTTGGCGGGCGGTCCGCCCATGCGAATATGGTGCCGAGACCTTCATCATGAAACCGCCGAAGCGTCAAGTTTTCCGGCCCGCCGCGGGTTTGCCGTGCCGCGCGCGCTTGGCAAGCGCCGCCGATTTCGCTAGGTCCGGCATTCGACAGCCGATGGAGAATGACCATGGACCTTCAGGATCGTCTCGAAGATGTGCGTAGCCGGATGCGCAAGGCCGCGGCCGAGGCCAGCCGCAAGCCGGAGGCGGTCACGCTTGTGGCGGTATCGAAGACTTTCGACGCCGAGGCGATACGGCCCGCGATCGCAGCGGGCCAGCGCGTCTTCGGCGAGAACCGCGTGCAGGAGGCGCAGGGTAAGTGGCCGGGCCTTCGCGAGGCGACGGCCGGCATAGAGCTGCACCTGATCGGCCCGCTGCAGTCCAACAAGGCAGCTGAGGCCGTGGCGCTCTTCGACGTCATCGAGACGGTGGACCGGGAAAAGATCGCGCGGGCGCTTGCCGACGAAATGCAGAAGCAGAGCCGCGCGCTGCGGCTCTATGTCCAGGTCAATACCGGCCTCGAGCCGCAGAAGGCCGGCATCGCGCCGGACGATACGGTCGCCTTCGTCGCTTTCTGCCGGAAAGAGCTGGGTCTCACCATCGAGGGGCTGATGTGCATTCCGCCGGCGGACGAGAATCCCGGCCCGCATTTCGCGTTGCTCGCCAAGCTTGCCGGGCGCTGCAATCTCGACAAGCTCTCCATGGGCATGTCGGGCGATTACGATGTCGCCATCGGTTTCGGCGCGACAAGCGTGCGCGTCGGCTCGGCGATTTTTGGCACGCGCTGATCTTTCCCCCGCATTGTGAGGAAGCCCGGCGCGGTTTCCACGCCGGGCTTTTCGTCATGCGCTCGGGCGTTTGAAATCGCCTGTCGCGGCGTCCATGATCCAGAGTTCGCCGGTCGAGATATCGAACCAGGCGCCGTGCAGCTGGATACGGCCCTTCTCCTCCAGGATGCGCACGCAGGGGAACGTCCTGAGATTGGTGATGGAATTGCGGATTGAAACGCGCTCGAGGGCGCGCTGGCGCTCGGCCTGGGTGAGGATGTCCGCGCCCTGGAGCTGCTCGGCGACGGGCTTCAGCATGCCCATCCACTTGCCGATGAAATCGCCGGGCGAAAGCGGTTCGGCATCCGGGTCGAGAGCGGCCGAAATGCCGCCGCAGCGGCCGTGGCCCATCACGAGGATATCGGTGACCTTCAACGACTGCACGGCGAATTCGAGGGCGGCGGATGTGGCGTGGAACTGGCCGTCCGGTTCGTAGGGCGGAACGAGATTGGCGACATTGCGCACCACGAAGAGTTCGCCTGGCCCGCTGTCGAAGATCGTTTCCGGCGCGGCGCGGGAATCGCAACAGGCGATCACGAGCGTTTTCGGTTTCTGGCCGGTCTCGGCCAATGCCCTGTAGCGCGCCGACTGCTCGGCATAACGGCCGGACATGAAGTTGCGATAGCCATTCAGAAGACGATCGGGAAAGCGGTTCATGGTGTCGGAATACCCCTGTGCTAGCGATCCGCCGGATGAGGCCCCACCCGACTTCTCGCATAAACCATTCCGGGGCACGGGGCGCAAGGCCGGATCGGGGCTGTATCCCCGCCTCAGGGCCGGCGTGCCTGGGCCGGGTGCAGGAGACGGCGCATGTTCACCATGGCCATTGGGGTTGCGATGCTGGAGGCGTCCTGCTCCAGCGTCAGTTCGTCGGCGCCGCGTTTGGCGGTGCGGGCGACGATCTCGAAGACGCTGGCGGTCGCCGTCGCCAGCGCTCTCTCCTCGGCAAGGTCTTCCATAAGCCGGGAGAGAAAGATCGCCGCAAGCAGGTCGCCGGTTCCGTTCGGCGGGTTGGGCACCATGCGGTGTTCGGCGAGCAGCGCATTGCGGCCGGAAAGGTAGAGATTGCCCGTGCTGCCGGCCATCATCGGCAGGGCGGAGGTGACGAGCATGCGCGGGGGGCCGAGCGAGAGCGCGGCATCGATGATCGCCGCGTTCGTCTCCAGCGTCGTTCCCGTGAGCCAGGCAAGCTCGAAGCGGTTGGGGGTGGCGATGGAGGCCAGCGGGATCAGGTTGTCGCGGATCGCCGTGGCCGTTTCCTCGGGCACGTAGAGGCCGCGATCGTCGCCGCAGACGGGATCGCACATATAGAGAAGGTCGGGATTGTCCGCCCGCAGGCTCTCGACGAGCCTTGCGACGGAATGGGCCTGCGCGGCGCTGCCGAGATAGCCGGACAGGACAGCCTTCACCTCGCCGCGCCAGGGCGCGCGGATGAGATCGGAGACGATGGCGTCGAAATCGTCGCTGGAAATGGCGATGCGCGTGGCGCGGCCGTGGCCGGGATGCCAGGGCAGGATGACCGTGGGCAGCGCCCAGACCGGGTGGCCGAGGGTTTCAAGCGCGAAGACGGCGGCGCGGTTGCCGACCGTACCGCGCACCACATGGCTCGAAATGACGATGACCGTGCCCTTGCCGCTCTCGTTCATAGCCGGCTCCCTTCGTTCGCGAAGTGATGGCAAGGGGGTCCATTCCTGTCAATATTTTGCCTTCCGGCAAGAGAAGCGGAGTGAGCGGTTGCAGCAGGTTTTTGGCTGCTTTTCGACGAAAAATCACGATTTTCACGTCGAAACGACAGTAAAACTGACCTAGTTTGGACAAAATCGATTGAATTTTCTCGCAAAAGCACAAATTCCGTCGCTTGTATTTTTTCTTCTGCTAACGTCCCGGGCATCGGATTCGAGGGAGAATTCCATGGGTGCCAGGACCAACATGAAACGAGAAAAACACATCGAGGCCGCAAAGGCCGCGGCCGCAGCCCTTGGCGCAAGGACGCTCAATCCCGACATCCTCTTCGGGCGCGCCAGCAAGGACGATATCGAGCACTATAGCGGTGAAATGCTGGCTGCCGCCGCCGCTCATGCCATGGCTGAAATCGAGGCCTGGGACGGCAGTGCGCCGCGCGTCACCGTTACCACGCTCGCCGATGTGAGGCCGCAGGGTGAGCCGGTCTCCGTTCTTTCCGTCACCGACCGCAACCAGCCGTTCCTTTACGATTCGGTGATGGGCGAGGTGACGAGCACCCATCGCGATATCCATCTCGCCATCCACCCGATCCTCGTCGTGACGCCGGGCGAGGCGCCGAAGCTGTTCTCGCCGGAAGAGGAAAGCGATCCGACGCAGCGGGTCAGCCATATCGAGATCCACCTTTCCGAGCTTGGCCCGGCCGAGGCCGCCTCGCTCGCCGAGCGCATCGGCAATGTGCTGGACCAGGTGCACCTTGCCGTCGATGACTGGCCGTCCATGCTGGAAAAGCTGGACAGCGTTACGGCCGACATGGCGCGTTATGCCAAGGACAAGCCCGGCAAGGATGAGGCGCTGGCCTTCCTCGACTGGCTGCGCGGCAACAATTTCACCTTCCTCGGCATGCGGGAATACAGCTATTCCGGCAAGGGCGAGGCGGCCAGCGTGGAACGCGGCGGGGAAGGCCTCGGTATTCTCTCCGATCCAGATGTACGGGTGCTACGTCTCGGCAAGGACGCCGTGACGACGACGCCGGAAATCCTCGAATTCCTCGAAGGCCCGGATTTCCTGATCGTCACCAAGGCTAATGTGAAGTCCGTCGTGCATCGCCGGGCCTATATGGACTATGTCGGCTTGAAGCGCTTCGACGAGAAGGGCAAGGTGATCGGGGAGCTGCGCATCGTCGGCCTCTTCACTTCAACCGCCTATACCCATGCCGCAGGCCAGATCCCGCTGCTGCGCTCCAAGGTGGAGCATGTGGTCGAGCATTTCGGCTACGACCCCAAGAGCCATTCCGGTAAGATGCTGATCAACACGCTGGAATCCTATCCGCGTGACGATCTCTTCCAGATCGATACCGGCCTGCTCGCTACCTTCTGCGAGCAGATCAACGAGCTTTCCGACCGGCCGCGCATCCGCGTCCTGCCGCGTATCGATCGATTCGACCGCTTCGTCTCCGTCATCGTCTATGTTCCGCGTGAACAGTATGACTCGGATGTGCGCGAAAAGATCGGCAACTACCTGAAGTCGGCCTATGACGGCCGCGTCTCCGCCTATTATCCGGCTTTCCCGGAAGGCGGGCTTGCGCGGGTCCACTTCATTATCGGCCGTTCCGGTGGCAAGACGCCGCGCATCCCGCAGCCAAAGCTGGAACAGGCCGTGCGCGAGATCGCGACGCGCTGGACGGACCGTTTCGAGGCGCTCACCAATGCCGATGGCGTGCGTCTCGAGACCGACCGCGGCTATCAGGAGGACTTTACCCCGGCCGAGGCCCATGCGGACCTGGCGCTGATCACCACCGCGACAGCCGAGAATCCGATCCGCATCGCCTTCTACCGCAAGGCCTGGAACACGGACCTGACGTCGGTCGAGCTGAAGATCTTCCATGCCGGCGAGCCGGTCTCGCTGTCGCGGCGTGTGCCGCTGCTCGAAAATCTCGGCTTCAACGTCGTCAGCGAGCAGACGCACGACCTGACGCTGGTCGGCCTCGACGGCGGCGAGCGCCGCGTCATCCTGCATGACATGGAGTTGAAGCAGCGCGACGGGCAGGAGGTCAATCTTGCCAAGCTCAGCCCGATGCTGGAGGAGGCCTTCCTTGCCGCCTGGCATGGCGAGGTGGACGACGACGCGCTGAACCGCCTGATCCTGACTGGTGGTCTGTCTGCTCGCGAGATCATGGCGCTGCGCACCTACTCGCGTTACTTGCGCCAGACGGGCATCGCCTATTCGCAGGGTTACATTGCCGATACGCTGAACAAGTATCCGGCTATCGCGGCGAACCTCTTCCGCCTGTTCGACACCCGCCTCGACCCGAAGCTTTCGGACCGCCAGCGCGAGAAGAAATCCGCGGAAGCCGCAGCCGCGATCGAGGGAGCGCTGGCGAACGTGCCGAGCCTCGACGAGGACCGGATGCTGCGCCGCTACGTCAACGCCATCGAGGCGACGCTGCGCACCAACTATTTCCAGAACGATCCGGACGGCAGGCCGCGCCGCACGCTGGCGATCAAGCTCGATCCGAAGGCCCTCGATGGCCTGCCGGAACCCCGCCCCTTCCGCGAAGTCTTCGTCTATGGCGCGGAAGTGGAAGGCGTGCACCTGCGCTTCGGCAAGGTTGCCCGCGGCGGCCTTCGCTGGTCGGACCGCGCGCAGGACTACCGCACGGAAGTGCTCGGCCTCGTCAAGGCGCAGCAGGTGAAGAACTCGGTCATCGTGCCGGTCGGCGCCAAGGGCGGCTTCTACCCCAAGCAGCTTCCCGTCGGCGGCAGCCGCGACGCGATCTTCAAGGCCGGGACGGAAGCCTACAAGACCTATATCCGCACGCTGCTTTCCGTCACCGACAATATCGTCGGCCAGGACGTGGTGCCGCCGGCCGATACGGTCCGCATCGACGGTGACGATCCCTACTTCGTCGTCGCCGCCGACAAGGGCACGGCGACCTTCTCCGACACGGCGAATGGCCTCGCCCAAGAAGCCGGATTCTGGCTCGACGACGCCTTCGCGTCCGGCGGCTCTGCCGGCTACGACCACAAGAAGATGGGCATCACCGCCCGCGGCGCCTGGGAAACCGTCAAGCGCCACTTCCGCGAGATGAATATCGACATCCAGAAGACGCCCTTCACCGTCGCCGGCGTCGGCGACATGTCGGGCGACGTCTTCGGCAACGGCATGCTGCTGTCGCGCAAGATCAAGCTCGTCGCGGCCTTCGACCACCGCGATATCTTCATCGATCCTTCGCCGGATACGGATACGTCCTTCGCCGAGCGCCGCCGCATGTTCAACCTGCCGCGTTCGAGCTGGCAGGACTACGACCGCTCGGTGTTGTCGAAGGGTGCGATGATCATTCCGCGCACGGAGAAATCCGTGACACTAACGCCGGAAGCCATGGCCGTGATCGGTCTCGACAAGGCCAAGGCGACGCCCTTCGAGATCATGACCGCGATCCTCAAGGCTCCGGTCGATCTCCTCTGGTTCGGCGGCATCGGCACCTATATCCGCGGCCAGAACGAGACGGATGCGGAAGTCGGCGACCGCGCCAACGATCCGATCCGCATCGTCGGCGAGGATGTCCGCGCCAAGGTCATCGGCGAGGGTGCGAACCTCGGCGTCACCCAGCGTGGCCGCATCGCCTTCGGCCTCAAGGGCGGGCGCAGCAATTCCGATGCCATCGACAACTCGGCCGGCGTGAATTCGTCGGACGTCGAGGTCAATATCAAGATCGCGCTCGCCTCGGCCATGCGCGACGAGCGGCTGACGCGCGCCAAGCGCAACGTGCTGCTCGCCTCGATGACGGACGAGGTGGCTCATCTCGTGCTGCGCAACAACTACCTGCAGTCGCTGGCGATCTCGCTGACGGAAAAGCAGGGCGCGGCCAACCGCGCGCCGCTGACACGCCTGATGGATCGCCTGGAGGCCGCCGGCCAGCTCAACCGCAAGGTTGAGACGCTGCCCGACGACCGTACGGTGGCCGAGCGCTACCAGGCCGGCAAGCCGTTGACGCGGCCGGAGATCGGCGTGCTGCTCTCCTATGCCAAGCTGGTGCTGTTCGATGAGTTGATCCACACGGACCTGCCGGACGAGCCCTATTTCGAGCCGACGCTTTCGGGTTACTTCCCGGCCAAGATGCAGAAGGCCTATGCGGACGATATCCGCTCGCATCGCCTGCGCCGCGAGATCATAGCGACGATCCTCTGCAACGAGGTGATCAACCGCGGTGGCCCGGCCTTCATCAACACCCTGACCGACGGCACGGGCTTCGGCCCGGCGGATGCGGTGAAGGCGGCAATCATCGCCCGTGACGGCTACGGCCTTGCGGCGCTCTATGCCGGCGTCGATGCGCTGGACAACGTTGTCGCCGGCTCGGTGCAGAACGACCTCTATGAGGAGATCGGCCGCATCTACGCTTCCGTCACCGGCCTGCTCCTGACGACGGGCGCGGTTTCCGGCCCGCTGGAACAGGCGGTGCACAAGCTCAGGCAGGCGCTGAAGCAGCTTCGCCCGAACCTTGCCACGCTGGTTTCGGAGGCTGCGGCCGACGAAGCGCGCCGCAAGGCCCATGCCTATGAGGACGAAGGCGTGCCGGCTGAACTGGCGGAAGAAATCGCCACGCTCTCCACGCTCACCTTCGTGCCGGAAGTCATGCTGATCGCGACGGCGACCGGCGATACGCTCGGCAAGACGGCGCAGACCTTCGCCGGCATCAGCTCTGCGCTGAATATCGGCCGCCTGCTCTCGGCCGCCGGCCGCATTCCGACCGGCGATCTCTATGAGGCTCTCGCCCTTCAGCGCAGCCTTACCGACATCGCCAATGCCCGCCGCGACCTTTCGAGCGCCGTGCTGATCCGCCACAAGGGCGACAAGGCTCCCCTCGCCGCCTGGCAGCAGGCGGAGAAGGAGCGGCTTGCCCGCGTGACGGCGAACCTCTCGGCGCTGACGGAAACGGGCGAGGCCACGCTCGCCAAGGTCAGCGTCGCCGCCGGCATCCTGAGCGACCTTGCACAGGAAAGGGCGAAGTGAGACAGTCCGCTGCCGGCTGATGGGTCCATGTTTCCATCAGCCGGCAGACGGGCGCATGGTCGTTGCCCCATAGCCAAGGAGGGGCAATGACGGTCGTCACGGAAAGCCGGGAGCCACGGACGAGCCGTCTCGGTATTGCGGGCTGGATGCTGTTCGACTGGGCAGCCCAGCCCTTTTTCACGGTCATCACCACCTTCATCTTCGGCCCCTACCTCGTCTCGCGCCTCACCGAGGACCATGCGGCCGGTCAGGCGGCCTGGAGCTACACGCTCACCATTGCCGGCATCGCCATTGCGCTGCTCGCCCCGGTCATGGGTTCCATCGCGGACGCCTCCGGTGCGCGAAAACCCTGGATCGCCGTCTTTGCGGTGGTGAAGATCCTGTCGCTCGCCGCCCTCTGGCAAGCGGCGCCGGGCAGCAGCTTGCCCTTCGCCATGGCGATGATCGTGCTTGCGACCGTCGCGGCGGAATTCTCCATCGTCTTCAACGATTCGATGATGCCCCGGCTGGTAAAGCCCGAGGATACGGGGCGGGTCTCCAATATCGCCTGGGGCCTCGGCTATCTCGGCGGCATGATCGTGCTGATCGCCGTCGTCGCCCTCATCGCCGCCAATCCCGAGACGGGCAAGACTGCCCTCGGCATCTCGCCCCTCTTCGGTCTCGATCCCGCAACGGGCGAGGATGCGCGCATCACCGGGCCGATCTCGGCGGCCTGGTATTTCGTCTTCATCCTGCCGATGTTCCTGTTCACGCCGGACCAGAGCAAGGGCCTGCCCATCGCCGCGGCCGTGCGTGCCGGCTTTTCCGATCTCTCCGCGACGCTGCGTGACCTGAAAAACAGGCCCGGCATCCTCCGTTTCCTTATCGCCCGCATGATCTACCAGGACGGTGTCAATGGGCTTCTTGCGCTTGGGGGCACTTTTGCGGCCGGCATGTTCGCCTGGCAGACCTTCGAACTCGGCATCTACGGCATCATCCTCAATGTCGTCGCCATCGGCGGGTGCCTCTATGCCAGCCGGCTGGACAAGCGCCTCGGCTCGAAGGTCGTCGTCGTCATGAGCCTCGTCTGCCTGACGCTCGCTACCATCGGCATCGTCTCGACCGGCCCCGGCTTCACGCTCTTCGGCCTCATCCCGTTGCCGACCGCCGATAGCGGCGGCCTCTTCGGCACGGCGGCAGAGAAGGCCTATATCCTCTATGGCCTTCTGATCGGCGTCGCCTTCGGCCCGGTTCAGGCCTCCGCCCGCTCCTATCTCGCCCAGAGCATCCATCCGGACGAGGCCGGCCGCTATTTCGGCCTCTATGCTCTTTCGGGCCGTGCGACGTCTTTCCTCGCGCCACTCTCGGTTGCGCTCATCACCACGGCCACGGGTTCCGCCCGCCTCGGCATGATGGCGCTGATCACCTTCCTCGTCGTCGGCCTCCTGCTCCTGCTGCGCACGCCCTATCCGGCCGCCAAAATCGAGGCCTGAAAGGCAAAACGCCGCTTTCGGGGCGTTTCGTTCAGGTAGGGCCGAAGTTCAGTGGCGGAAGTGGCGCATGCCGGTGAAGACCATGGCCACACCCGCCTCGTCCGCCGCGGCGATGACTTCCGCATCGCGCATCGAGCCGCCCGGCTGGATGACGGCCGTCGCGCCGGCGGCGATCGCCGAGAGCAGGCCGTCCGCGAAGGGCAGGAAGGCTTCGGAGGCGACGGCGGAGCCGCGCGTCAGCGGCTCGGCAAGGCCCATGGCCTTTGCAGCTTCCTCTGCCTTCAGGCCGGCGATGCGGGCGGAATCGACGCGGCTCATCTGGCCGGCGCCGATGCCGGCGGTCTGACCGTCTTTGGCATAGACCACGGCATTCGACTTGACGTGCTTGGCGACCTTGAAGGCGAACTTCATGTCCACAAGCTCTTGCGCCGTCGGCGCGCGCTTGGTCACGACCTTCAGCTCCAGGTCCTCGACCATGCCGTTGTCGCGGCTCTGCACCAGCAGGCCGCCGGAAACGGTCTTGGCGGAAAGGCCCGGCACGCGCGGATCGGGCAGCGCGCCCGTCACCAGCAGGCGCAGGTTCGGCTTGGAGGCGATGATGGCGCGGGCCTTTTCGTCGGCATCCGGCGCGATGATGACCTCGGTGAAGAGCTTGACGATTTCTTCCGCCGTCTCGCCGTCCAGCGTCGAGTTGAGGGCGATGATGCCGCCGAAGGCCGAGACCGGATCGCAGGCGAGCGCCCGCGCATAGGCGTCCTTCAGCGTCTTGCCGGTGGCGACGCCGCAGGGATTGGCGTGCTTGATGATCGCGCAGGCTGGGCCGTTTTCCGGCAGGAACTCGGCGACCAGCTCGAAAGCGGCGTCCGTGTCGTTGATATTGTTGTAGGAGAGCTGCTTGCCCTGCAGCAGCGTCGCGTTGGCGACGCCGGGGCGGTTTTCGCCGGTGACGTAGAAGCCCGCCTTCTGGTGCGGGTTCTCGCCGTAGCGCATCTCCTCCTTCAGGACGCCGCCGAGAACGCGGTGGCGCGGCATGGCGATGTCGAGCGCCTCGGCGAACCAGTTGGAGATCGCCGCGTCATAGGCGGCGGTGCGGGCATAGGCCTTGGCGGCCATGCGCTGGCGGAAGGCGTAGGAGGTCGAGCCGTCGGCCAGTTCCTCCAGCAGGGCGGAGTAATCGGCCGGGTCGGTGACGATGGTCACATAGGCATGGTTCTTGGCCGAGGCGCGGATCATGGCCGGGCCGCCGATATCGATGTTCTCGACGGTCGTCGGATAGTCGCCGCCCTTGGCGCGGACGTCCTCGAAGGGGTAGAGGTTGATGACCGCAAGGTCGATCGCGCCGATGCCGTGCGCCTTCATCGCCTCGACATGCTCGGCGTCGTCGCGGATCGCCAGCAGGCCGCCGTGAACGGAAGGATGCAGCGTCTTGACGCGGCCGTCCATGATTTCCGGGAAGCCGGTCACTTCCGAAACGTCCGTCACCGTAAGGCCCGCATCGCTGAGCGCCTTGTGCGTGCCGCCGGTCGACAGGAGACGCACGCCCTTTTCGGCGAGTGCCCGGGCAAGCTTGACGATGCCGGTCTTGTCGGAGACCGACAGCAGTGCGGTGCGCATGGCAACGCGGTCGGGGGCGGGGATTTTCTTGGAAATGACGGCCATTGGGATGCTCCGTTCTGACGGCCCGGGAGGAGGGCCGGATGGTCATGCGCCCCGTTATCACAGGCATGGCGCGGAGAAAACCGCGAAAGGATGGAATGGCGCCGGAAGCTGGAGCGCTTTTATCGGAATTTCTCTAGCTTTTTGTTTTATCGTATTATCCGACACCGAAGCGATTCCGCTTCGGCTGGAAATGCTCTAGCGCCGCCGCACCAGCGACCACTGCACTTCCGGCGTCGTGCCGAGCGGCATGGTGAGGGTCAGTTGCCGGGAGGCCCTCACGCCGGAGGGATCGGCGAAGAAGACGTCGTCTTCCTCCTCCACCGGCACGTCGAGGCAGGTCAGCGCCCAGGCCTCTCCGTCGGCCGCCACGAGCCGGGCCTCGTTCTCTGACGCTGGATAGATCTGGATGGCCGGGTGGATATGGAACCGCACCACCGCCAGACCCTCGACCGGCGCATGCGGATTGCCGGGCTTGAGGAAGCGCTCGCGCCCGCGGATCTCGCTGCCGGAAGGCGCAACGAGGATGTCGCGCTCATAGAGGAGGCCGAAGCGCTTCAGGTAGCCGTCGTGGCTTGCCGTGACGCCGTCGGCGCCGGAATCGCGCTCGGTGCGCGACACCGTCACCTTGCCGACGCCGCCGATGACGATGGGGCCGAGGAAACGGGCGGTCGAGATGCGCGAGGACGAGGTGTCGTTCAGCGTCGCGACCGAGTGGGCCGCCGTCATGCGCGACATCTGCCGCATGGCCTCGCCGGCAAAGCGCGGGCGGCCGGAATTGACGATGAAGCGGTTCTTGCCTGAGGACATCTCGATGGAGAGCGTGCCGGCCGCCGCCGTCGAGGAAAGATCGACGGATTTCGGCACGCCCGTATCCATCAGCACGACCGTCTCCTTCACCGCGAGCCGGTCGTAGTTGATCGAGGGCAGTGCCTTGAAGGGCGCGCCGCCCGTCTCGTCGTAGCGCAGCACGGACATCAGCTCGTTCGCCAGCGTATAGGTCGCGCCGTTGAAGAGGGCGAGCTCCCCGCCCTGGTGGCGGAAGAAGCGTAGCGCCGGGAAGATACGGTCGATGCAGGGAATGAGCTGCGCGGGCATGTCGTGGCCGAGATTGACATAGGTCTGGCGCAGCGGCAGCAGGTCGAGCAGGAGGTCCAGCGCGGCGCGGGGACTGCGCGAGCAATGGCCGCCATCGGGAAGGATCTGGCGGTCCAGCTCCTCGTCGAGATTGCGCGCGGCCTTGCGCATCTTGGAGGGTGAGGATGGGATGGCGATGGAGGCCATGGCAAGCGCGATGCGCACGCGCAACCGCGGCTCGCCGTCGCGGGTCGTGTCCGCTACATGGCGCAGGTAGCGCACCTGGAAGGCAAGGCTCTTCAGGAAGCGCCGATAGAAGGGGTAGTCGGCATCCTTCAATATGACCGGCGAATGGGAAAGCCAGGCGATGATGCGCTGTGCCGTGATATCCGGCCGCCAGGCAAGGCCTCCGATGACGCGGCCATGGCTCTGCAGCCAGTCGTCGACGATGAAGCGGGTCGTGTGCGCCGCCTTCTCGGGGTCGACCAGCCGCATATGGCGCAGCCAGCCGAAGGAATGCAGGCGAACGGCGAATTCCTCGGAGGGAAGCTCCAGCGCGAAGGGCGATTCGCCCTCGCATTCCAGTACGCGGCCGGCAAGCGGAAAGCGCCCGGCGGCGATTTCTTCGCCGGCGAAGGGATCGGCGGGGTGCAGGTCCGTCGGCGCCACGACAAGGCGATCCGGCGTACCGCCGGAAAAGCGCATGGCGCTGATTCGGCCCAAGGCAAGCCTTCGCGAGAACCGGCGCCAACCCTCACGCAGATAGAGATAGGAAAGCCGCTGCCGGTCGGAAAGCTGCATGGTTAACGAATGCCTCCAAGCCTATAGGTAGGCCGAGGAGGCAAGCGGCGTCAATTCGTCGGCGCTTATGGACTGTTGATGACGGCGGCGCGCCGTCCTTTCCTCATGCGCCATTGCGCAGCCGCACGGCATAGAAACCGTCCACGCCACCGGCATGCGTGGCCGTCGCGGGCAGCATGGCGGGTGTGGTGCGGAATTCGCCGCGGGGCGTGATCGCGGCCTCCAGCCCCGGCCAGTCCGCAGGGCTGACGGGTTCGATCCGCCAGGAGGGATTGTCGGCGAGCACGCGCGACACCATCTCCTCGCCTTCGCTCGGATCGAGCGAGCAGTTGGAGAAGACGAGTTCCCCGCCCGGTTTCACCAGCGTCATCGCATGGCGCAGCAGCCGCTCCTGAAGGCGGGCGAGCTTTTCGATGTCTTCCGGGCCTTTGGTCCAGAGCACATCCGGGTGCTTGCGGATCGTGCCGGTGGACGAGCATGGCGCATCGAGCAGGACGGCGTCGAAGAGTTCGGCAGGCCGGTAATCCGCCATATTGGCCTCGACGGCCGTGATCGGCAGGCCGAGCCGGGCAAGATTGCCGATGAGCCGCTTCAGGCGGTTGCCGGACTGGTCGAGGGCGATCACCTCGCCG